>PDWI01000469.1_pt1 | contig 109252 bp, 96 predicted proteins | sample 1430891 | NCBI WGS metagenome assembly PDWI01 (sample SAMN01162508, study PRJNA174530) | Oral metagenome, whole genome shotgun sequencing project. | biome: Marine environment; feature: Marine mammal; material: Swab sample of the gingival sulcus; isolation source: swab sample of gingival sulcus... | reverse complement strand
ACAACCCGGAGAAAGCTAAATCCCGCTAAAATCAACACCTTCAAAAACAATGGATGGTGTAAGCCAGGATGATGTTCTGTTCACATCATTCCCTATTTCGCTTATTCCAGACCAAAGGGTTACCATGTTTCCTGTAATGTTCATTTCGGAAACAGGTTGTACGATTTTGCCATTCTCAATAAGAAAACCATCGATACCAAAAGAAAAGTCGCCGGTTGAACCGTTGCTGTTTCCTCCATTAAAACCTGTTACCAGAATACCTTTTTTAACCTTTTCTACCAGGCCGTCCAGATTATTTTCACCGGTTTTTATCACCAGGTTTGTAGTATTTCCACCTGTTGGTAATGTACCCAGTTTTTTAGCGTAATAAGTATTGATAAAATAGGTTTTTACCGTTCCGCCGTCAATTACAGGACGAATTTTTGTAGCCATACCTTCGCTATCGAACAGGCGGGAACCACGGCCCGATATAATAAAAGGATTATCTGTTATTGTAAGTTTATCAGAAAACACTTTCTCTCCGAGTTTATCAACCAAAAATGAGTTTTTTTGCTGAATAGCGGCACCATTCAAAGCAGAAATAAGCGGGCTTAACAATCGGCCAACCTGTTTATTTTCCACAATCATCGTCATTTTTCCTGAAGCAACTTTTTGCTGCCCTATTTTTGCGAGTGCCCTTTTCAATGCTGTTTTACCGACTTCCTTTTTCTTCAGGTCATCGAAAAAAAGCGAAGTTTCGTTCCACCCGGCTTCCGGGCGTGCATCGCCACCCCTAACTGATACAGAAGCAAATAGTCCGTAAAAAGTTCTCGCACTGTCGCCTTCAAAACCATTACTGGTTACCATTACTGTTTCATCCAAACCATCGTAATAGGAACCTGTAGCCGAAATAATACGTTCATCGCTTCCTAAAATTTCGTTTTCAATGGCAAAAGCCAAATCGATTTTATCCTGCGGGTCTATCTTTGTAAATTCTGCATCTTTTAAATTTAAAGCCTTACCACCACCTTTGTAATAAAGCTCAGGGTCGGGCAAAGTGCGGTATTCGTCTTCCGACAAAAAATGTGTTCCTTCAATAGCCTGACGAATAAACAATTGCAAGTCATCTTTTTTCAACCGGTTAGTTGAATGTGATGAATATTTGTTATCGACATATAGTCTAATGCTAAGACTATTTTGTATAGCCTGCTCAAGTTTATCAATCTTTTTATCGCGAACTTCCACACTACTGCTTTTGCTATTCGATATAGTTACTGCAGCTTGTTGAGCCCCGTTTTCGAGTGCATATTGTATGGCCCATTTTGCCAGATCGTATTTTTCTTTTTTTGTCATCATATTATTTTTTGAATAACTAACCTGTAATAATGTTTGGCGGTATAAAATCGTTGGATATCGCAGGCTGCTTTTATGTTCAATTACGCCGAACTTAATGCGTGGCAGAACGGTTAAAACATCGCTGAGGCCCTAATATTTTATACCACACAACTATGCGTTTGTTCCTCCCACCGTTAACTTTTTCACCAAAACTGTTGGCAAACCGCATGTCACCGGCACTGATTGCCCATCTTTTCCACACGTCCAGGTGCCATTATCAATAAGATAGTCGTTAGCAGCCATAGTAATATCTGCCAGCGCCTGTGGTCCGTTACCAATAATATTAATGTCTTTTATAGGTTGAGTTAGTTTCCCTTTTTCGATAAGGTAACCCGATTTTACAAAAAATGTGAAGTCGCCGGCACCAATTTTTACCTGTCCGTTGCTGAAATTATCTACAAAAACGCCATAGTCTACATTCGAAATAATATCGTCTTTTGAATGAGGGCCAATTTCCATGTAAGTAGCTCGCATACGTGGCAGAGGTATATTACGGAACGACTCGCGACGACCGTTTCCAGTAGGTTTCACCTTATAAAATCCGGCACTAATACGGTCGTGCAGATAGCTGTTAAGGATACCGTCTTTGACGAGATACGTTTTTTCAACATCGTTGCCTTCATCGTCAACATTAATGGAACCACGATTACTTTCCAGCGTTCCATCGTCGATGATATTAATGAAGTTCTCAGCAACTTTTTTACCCATTTTATCGCTGAAGATGGAGGTGCCTTTGCGGTTAAAATCAGCTTCAAAGGTATGCCCTATTGCTTCGTGAAGCAAAATACCGGAGCCACCTGCGCCCATTACCACAGGCATTTCACCGGCTTTTGGTTTGGTTGCCATAAACAATAGGTTAGTACGGTCAACAGCTTCCCGGGCAAGCTCATCCACAAGGTCGTCAGTCAGCCATTCAAATCCTTTTCTGAATGAACGTGCTGCATATGAATTTTCAACTTTTCCATCTTTCTGCATTATGCAAACAACACCAAAACTAATCATCGGGCGGTAATCGTAAGTCAGCCTTCCTTCAGAATTATAAAAAAGCATATACCCTGTTTCATCACTCAAAAAAGCGTTAACTTTTATCACCTTTTCATCCAGTGAAAAAACTTTATCATTAATTTTTTGGACAAACGGAACTTTATCTTTTACCGAAACAGTATCCCAATTTTTATGAATATTGTAATAACTCGCCGGCTCCTTTTCGGCTACTTTACCTCCATTAAACGACGTATTTTCACGGGCAATGTTTGCTGCAAGTTTTGCCGCATTCAACATATCGTCCAAAGCCAAATTCTCCGAATAGGCATATCCGGTTTGGTCTCCTTTCAGCACCCTGATGCCTACACCATAATCAACATTCGAATAAGCGCGGTTAACTTTACCGTCTTCAAGCCCAAGACTATTTGTAGTTTTGTGCTCAAAAAAGAGGTCGGCATAATCACCACCTTTACTCATAGCCATTGCAACTACCTTTTGCAGTATTTCAGGTGAAACTTCAAAATGGTTTAAATATAAATTAGCATTATTTGAGACCAGGTTTGTACCGCCTGTTTGCATCAATGGTGGAACAACAATACTCCCGGTTACTGCAAGGCTACCTTTTTTCATAAAATCCCTTCTGTTTAAATCCATTATTCTTCTAAAATTTTTAAGCGAAAATAAGATTTTTACCAATCAAAGCACATGATTTTATTTCCAAAACTATTTTTCACAAGCGGTTTAATATTTTTTAACCGGATATTACACTGCCCCAAGAGTTATAATTTAACAAATGATGACGGTTTGCTCATCCACTTTTTGATATATGCAAGATACTAAAACAAACTATTTGTTGAGGTTTTTACTTTACCAGCAAGCCAAATAAGAACGAGGGTATTTAAATAATTTTACATAAATCCAATAAAATACCCCCATTTTTAAAAGGGTTATATTAAATTTATATCTTTTTATTTCAAAAAGAGCGCATATAAAAAAGGGGGTATGTATTAAAAAATCAAAATAAATGTAAACTTTGCATTAAATTATTACATATTGACACAATATAGGGCACAAATACATCGCGCATGCATATTTTTGCCCATGAAAATAGAAAATATCTTTTATTAACTTAACAGTTCTTACAAAACTTGTTATCAAACCACAAATTCATTTACCCAAAAGCAAACAAATAGATAAATTTAATCGATTTAAAGAACTAAATAAAAAAAAGAATAAAATGGCTCAATTCAGATTTAATGCATTTAACGAAGTGCTAAACCGCCAACCTGTGGAGGTTAAACGCGAAGACAACCTTGCTTCAGACTATTTTGGCATGTTAGTTTTCGATAAGGTGAAAATGAAAAAATACCTGTCTCGTGAAGCTTTCAAAGTGGTAATGGATGCTATTGACAATGGCACCACCATAGACAGGAAAATGGCTGACCAAATTGCCCAGGGCATGAAAACGTGGGCTATAGAGAATGGCGCAACACATTACACCCACTGGTTTCATCCGCTTACCGACGGAACAGCAGAAAAGCACGATGCTTTTATTGTCCATAGTGGAGATGGGGGCGTAATAGAATCACTTTCTGGAAACTTGCTGGCACAACAGGAACCTGATGCCTCATCTTTCCCAAACGGAGGTATTCGTCAAACTTTTGAAGCACGTGGCTATACCGCATGGGACCCTACTTCGCCGGCATTTATCAATGAAACCACGCTAACCATACCAACTATTTTTATTTCATACACAGGCGAAGCACTCGATTTTAAGACCCCGCTTCTCAGGGCAATTTCTGCAATTGACAATGCAGCTACAAAAGTATGCCAGTACTTTGACAAAAATGTAACCCATGTTCAAACTAACCTGGGTTGGGAACAAGAATATTTTTTAATTGACGAAGCACTTTTTATGGCCAGGCCAGATCTTGTATTAACCGGCCGCACCCTCATGGGGCACTCTTCGTCGAAAGACCAACAACTGGACGACCATTACTTTTCGTCGATACCTACACGCGTCAACTGTTTTATGCAGGATGTTGAAAACGAAGCATATAAACTGGGAATACCCGTAAAAACAAAACATAACGAGGTGGCTCCTAACCAGTTTGAAATAGCTCCTATTTTTGAAGAAGCAAACCTTGCCAACGATCACAACCAGTTGATTATGGATATAATGCAAAAAATAGCGCGTCGCCATAAATTCCGAATCCTCTTTCACGAGAAACCGTTTTCGGGAATCAATGGCTCAGGCAAACACAATAACTGGTCACTGTCAACGAATACCGGGGTAAACCTTTACTCTCCCGGCAAAAACCCCAAATCGAACCTTCAGTTTCTGACCTTTGTAATCAACGCACTGAAAGCTGTTTACGATAACCAGGATTTACTGCGGGCAAGCATACTCACAGTATCGAACACATACCGACTGGGAGCTAATGAAGCACCGCCATCTATCCTGTCGGTTTTTCTTGGAACCGAAGTATCGAAAATGCTTGATTTGATGGAAAAAGCAGTGGTTGACCGGAAAATGACACCCGATGAAAAAACAGCACTAAAATTAAACATTGGCCGCATACCGGAAATCATTCTCGACAATACCGACCGCAACCGTACTTCTCCTTTTGCTTTTACAGGCAACAGGTTCGAATTCAGGGCAGTAGGCTCCTCTGCAAACAATGCTTCGGCGTTGATAGTGTTAAACACGGCAATGGCAGCACAACTAACAAAATTTAAAAAAGCCGTTGATGCACTTATTGAAAAAGATGTAAAAAAGGACGAGGCTATTTTTCAGGTACTCAAAGATTTAATTATCGACTCTAAACCAGTACGTTTCAATGGTGATGGCTATAGTGACGAATGGGTAAAAGAGGCAAAAAAACGTGGACTCACCAATGTGAACAGTGTACCCGAAGCTTTATCAGCCTATTTGCAGCCCCAAAGTAAGAAGATGTTTAAACAGTTAGATATCTTCAACGAATCGGAAATTATTGGACGCGTGGAAGTGGAGTATGAAAAATTCATTAAGAAAATACAGATTGAGGCACGTGTTTTGGGCGATCTTGCCATTAACCATATTGTGCCAACAGCAGTTAAATACCAAACCATTTTACTTAAAAACGTTAAAAACCTGAAAGCTGTATTTACCGATAAAGATGAATATAATACACTGGCAGGCGCACGCATTGGCCTCATTAAGGAAATTGGCGAACATATTTCAGCCATAAAGGCAAAAAGGAAAGAAATGATAGAGGCTCGTAAAAAAGTTAATTCTATTGAAAAGAATGCTGAAAAAGCTTTTGCATACGAAAGAGAAGTGAAGCCGTTTCTGGATGACATCAGGTGGCATATCGATAAACTTGAACTAATTGTTGATGACGAAAAATGGCCACTGCCAAAATACCGCGAACTGCTGTTTATAAGGTAACAGTATTTACATAACTTACTATTTAAAGGGCTGCCACTACCAACCGGCAGCCTTTTTTCTTTTTCAACGTGCAAAAGCATACTTAACTGGTTGTTCTCTCGTTATTGTAAAAAATATTTTACTTTTACAACCCGTAATAAATATTGGGCATGAAGCTTCGATCTGTAGTTTTTCTTTTGTTAATTATTATTTTAAGTAGCTGTGGTGCAGCCAAATATGGACGAGATGCCCTGTTTTCACAGGACATAGGAGAATATTACAAGGCCATTGAACAATACCGTAAGGCTACCCGCAAAGAAAAAGATCGCGTTTTACGCATGAAATATGCCTTTGAAATTGCTCAATGTTATCGCCATATTGGCAACTACGATATGGCAGAATTATACTACAAAAATGCCATCCGCCGGGGTTACCCCGACAATATTGCCTTGCTCTACCATGCCGATATGCTACGGGCAACACAACAATACGAAGAGGCTATTGAAACCTATCGGATATTCCTCGACTCTGTTCCTGACGACACCCGGGCACTTGACGGGCTGGAAGCTATAAAAAAGACCCAGGAGTGGGTTGCCAATCCTACGCGTCATATTATTAACCCCATAAAAGAGATCAATTCGCGTGAAAGCGACTATTCACCGGTATTTGTTGCTGGCCGCGATAACGAAGTAATCTTCACTTCCACCAGAAAAGCTGCTGCCGGAAAACGCAAAAGCCAGATTACCGGACAAAACTATGCCGATTTATTCATTAGCAAGTTTGGCGTTCAGAAGCAAAAATGGGAAGAACCCCAACTAATTGACGAAAGCCTGACAATTGACACTGAAGACGAAGAAGGTGCCGCCACACTTACTGCAAACGGTGAGGAAATGATTTTTACACGCTGCCGCTACGATAAAGGCCAGAGCATGGGTGCTGAACTTTATTCAGCATCACAGTCAAGAGGATCATGGTCGAACCCCATAAGGGTTAAAGTAGTTAGCGACAGTCTGGTAGCCGCACATCCCGCTTTTAACGAAACGGAAGACATACTTTATTTCGTTTCGGACATGCCTGGCGGCGAAGGTGGCAAAGATATTTGGATGGCTACAAAAGAAGGTGGCACTTTTACTAACCCGGTTAACCTTGGTTCGCCAATCAATACCCCGGGTGACGAAATGTTTCCTTATGTGCGCGACAACGGCGAGCTGTATTTTTCGTCTAACTACCACATTGGCATGGGTGGGCTCGATCTATTCCTTGCCACAAAAAACGAAGAAGGCGAATGGACAATTAAAAATATGGGCTCACCCATGAACTCTCCTTCCGATGATTTCGGAATTGCCTTTGTCAGTGGTGAAGATAAAGGCATGTTCACTTCCAACCGCAAGGGCTCCAGAGGCGACGACCTGTATAGTTTTATTTTACCAGCAAAGATTTTTCAGGTGGAAGGAGATGTTTTTAATAAAGAAGATAACAGCCGGATAGACGGTGCTACTGTACGTATAATTGGCACTGATGGTACAAACCTGAAGATGCGGACTAAGAATGGAAAGTTTAAATTCAAATTAAAACCCGAAACCGAGTACATCTTTGCTGCGTTTAAAGATGGCTTTTTACGCGATAAGGCCATGGCCAGCACAATAGGTGCCGAAGACAGCAGAGATTTCATATTTGAAATGTTTTTAACACCTACCGACTCGCCGATAAAGATTGAAAACATTAACTATGAATTTGGTAGTTTTGAGTTGCTTCCTGAATCGAAACTGGCACTTGATACACTGGTAGAGATACTAAGTTTTAATCCGACCATTACCATTGAACTAATGGCCCATACCGACTATGTTGGCGGTGACAAGTTTAACTTCGACCTTTCGCAGAAAAGGGCACAAAGCGTTGTAGATTACCTTATTGAAAAAGGAATTAGCCCTCAAAGGCTGGTAGCTAAAGGGTATGGCGAAACCTGGCCAAAAAAGATTACACGTAAGCTTGCCAAAAAATACGATTTCCTGAAACGGAACGACGAACTTACAGAAAGCTATATCAAAAAATTAACACAAGAGCAGCAGGATATTGCCAACAGTATTAACAGGCGTACGGAATTCAGGGTACTATCTACTGATTTTATCGAGAAATTTGATGCCGAACCGGAAAAATAGGCGCCTTTTATTGGACTGGTAAATTTTCGATAATATAATTCCGGTACTCAAACATACGGTATCCAAAATATTTTTCTACAGGATACATCAGCCTGTCTTTCAGTCGCATATTCGATTTTGAAGGATCATAATGAAATTCCCAGTCTTTATTTTGAATGGTCTCTTTCATGTAAACCGGATGGGGGCCATTATATTCCGTTAGCCGGTCTACTTTATTAAAATCAAAATCCTCTTTTCTCGCATGACTTTCCAGCCACTCATCAGAATGGTAAAAACGTTCGAAATAATTACATTTTTTACTCATTAGCTTAGGGGGACGTGTGTACGAATAATGGAATATTGGAATATCAGTTTTTAAAACCCTCAGTTTTTTACCCTTACTATTACCTGATAGAGGATCAAAAATTCGAAAACCCTGCGAATCGCGGTATGAACGCACATTGCGATGGTTTTTAAAAGCCCTGATCTCAAAAGCATTGGTTTTGCGTGTATGCCTGATATGGTTGTAATCGCCCCAAAAATGTAAAAACGGAAACAGCAAACCGTCAACCCGTTCCATTTTATCGGCTAACTCAATGAATTTTATAATTTTAGCCCCTACATCTTCCATTAAAACTTCATCGGCCTGTATATGAAAAGCCCAGTCACCTTTCAAATAGCCAATACCAATATCAGACTGTTCACGAAATATTTCTCCTGATTTTCTTTTTTCTTCGTCCCAAACAGAATCAACAATGGTTATTTTTTCACTATTGAGGTTTAAAACGGCTTCGCGTGTGCCATCGGTAGAATTACCAACCACCACAATCATTTGGTTTACAAAAGGTAAAACCGATCGAATGGAAGCCAAAAACGGGTATCCCATGGCAAAACCATTCCTTACATAAGTAAAACCGTCAACCATCATTTAGAAAGATTTAGAATAAAGAGCAAAAACAATAATATAATTTCAGAATTATGTGTATTCACGTATTGGTAGATATTTATTCTTGCCGACATTTATTGCAAAAGCAAAGGCTAAGCTACATATTTAACAACAATTAATCTGCAAAAGATTTACTTTTCACCTTCCATCCATTCGCGCATTTTTCTAATTTGCACAGGGTTTCCGAGTACAAATAACTGGTCGTTACGCGAAAGTATCATTTTGGGATCAGGGTTGAATACATACCTGGCTCCGCTTATTTTCAGGCCAATGATATTCGCTCCTGAGTTTTCCCTCACTCTCAGGTCGCCAATTGATTTTCCCACAAAATGCTGCGATAAGTTCCTGCACGACACCTCTTCGAGACTCACATCCTGTGTTTTCTGCAACAGAATGTATTCGAGAAACTCTACCACATCGGGCTGGTGTACCAGTTTCGCCATACGCTGTCCGCCGATGCGCTCCGGCATAATAACGTTGGTAGCCCCGGCACGCTTAAGTTTCATTTGCGATTCAAGTTCTGAAGCGCGGCTGATAACCGTAATCCCGGGATTCATACTACGCGCTGTAAGTACCACAAACACATTATCGGCATCGTTAGGTGTTGTGGCAATAAGCGCACGGGCATCATGAATACGAACGTGCTCGAGCACTTCTTCATGGGTAGCATCGCCTCTAATATAGAGCAAATCCGGATTTTGGCGGATACGGGAGATCACATTGTCGCGCTTGTCAACAATTACGAAATCAACACCATGTTCTGCCAGTTCCAACGCTGCCTGCTCGCCATTGCGTCCATAACCCACAATGATCACATGATTTTTAAGTTTAGCAATTTTCTTGTCCACTCGGTATGTTTTTATATAGTTTGCCAATTCGCCATCAAAAATAAAACGCGCCATATTTGACCCCACGTAGGCAAGGCTGCCGAGGCTTATCACAATTAAACCAATTGTAAATATTTTCCCATCATTGGAAAGTGGTTCGGCTCCCACTTCCTTAAAACCTACTGTAGATACGGTTATCACTGTCATATAAATACTATCCAGTATGCCCATACCTTCAATGTAGTGATATCCCATGGTGCCAATAACAATGATGGAAAGCAACAGACCTATACCCACCTGTATAGTCCTGCTCGAAACTTCCTGGAATTTATTGTACTGCGTGTTCATTTATTTTTCTTCAGGAATTGATTTAACCAGTTTTACGCCTATGTGGCAATTTAAACATTTTTTTGTTTCGCAATATAAATTTTTAAGCTGAATCAATGCTTGCGATTCAAAAGCTGACTTTATATCAATACCCATTTTTTTCCAATTTGCAATAATTGAGTTTTTCTCCGGGGGTAATTTCTCCAGGAACTCCAGTGCCCTGTCTTTGAGATCGATCCTGTTTTGTTTTTCGCCATAAACAAAAAGAAAAGGAACTACTACATTAATAATAAGTGCATTAGCAGAGGCTTCACCCAACTCTTTAACTGACTTCCGGTTTGAGGGTTTATTAAAAACATAGTGCGAATCCCAGTATTTCGATGCCCTCACCCTAAACAGTTTTTGTAACTGTTTCAAGTCATTCAGTTCAATAATTTTCGACAACAATCCTTTCGAAGTATGAATTAAAGCAGCAAACTGTGCAATACGCAATGTTGGAAAATTACCGGGGCGCAGACGCATAAATTTCCACAAATGGCTCTGGATACCACGCAATTTATACTTTTTGCATAAGAATGAATACTCGTTTCTGAGGGCCATAAAATAATCGTCACCCAGCAACTCATCATGCAATAGTCCCGAATTGCCGAATAGCAACGCTTCTATCTGTTCAAGGTTATCTCTATGTTTACCAAGAATTCTGACTGGCAATGATTTAGCTAACAATTCAAACGAAAAAGAATTAACTCTGAAACCAAACATTCGAGCCATATTTTGGTAAAATGTTTCGTTCCAGTCGCCATTATTTTTTTCCAATTGCTCCAGAATTCGAGCTGTCTTTTGCTCCAGGCGTTCAATCATCAGCCGGTTATAGCCCAATTGTAGCTGAAACAGATCCACTTTAAAAAACTGCTTCTCGCAAGGGATACCAGACTTCACTTCCAGCAACTGTTGATAATTTTGCCGGTAAATTTCCGGATAGTGCATCTCCATCACTGGTATTTTTTCTCCATTGGTGCGAAAAACATCCTTGTCGTGATTAGCCACCACATGCAAAATTACATTATCAAAAGCCTTGTTGTTATTGTGCTTGTGCTTTTCCCAATCTGAAGAATGCTTATGAATTTCCACATTACCTACCCAAAGGGTTTCGGCAATTTTTATGCGGGCATTGAAAAAATCGGGGCCAGAATTAACATTCCGCCTGCCAAGTTGCAGAATTTCGATAGATTGCCCTTCGGTAGTTGTCAGACTTTCGGAGTAAAAAAGCCTGTTCTCCCACACATAATGCAGAAACTCTTCAGGTAAAATTTTCGGGGTTGCCATTTTTAATCTTTTCCGGGCAAATTTATAGTTAACACAAACCTACAAAACGTTGATAATATACTACCGCTGCAAGTACTTACTTTTTATTTTTTGGGTAATGTCCCATAGTACTATCCCTGCACTCACCGATATATTCAACGAATGTTTAGTCCCAAACTGGGGTATTTCAATGGCGCCATCACACAAATCTACCACTTTTTGTTGAACGCCTTTAACTTCATTACCAAATACCAACGCCAGTTTTTCGCCAGATACAGGCTCAAAATCAGGAAGCGATATGCTGTTTTCAACCTGTTCTATGGCAAATACAACATAACCTTCCGACTTTAGCATTGCTATGGCCGATTCTGTTTTATCGTGGTAACTCCATGCTACTGATTTTTCCGAATCAAGTGCCGTTTTATGAATTTCTTTATTGGGTGGTGTTGCCGTTATGCCACAAAGGCAAATCTTTTCTATTAAAAGCGCATCTGAGGTCCTGAAAACAGAGCCAATATTATTGCAACTGCGAATATTGTCGAGTACAACCACCACAGGCATTTTTATTGCTTTTTTAAAAGCTTCAACCGTTAGCCGGTCTAATTCACTATTACGGATTTTACGCATCTCTTTACTTACCAGCTAATTTCACTTCTTCGTACAGGAGTAGTCATACACCGGGCACCGCCGCCACCCCGTGCCAATTCTGATCCTGCAATTGAAACAACACATTTGTCGTAATCTTCAACCGATACTTGACCTGAAATAACATCGGTAGCTTTTAACACTGCGTATCCTTCCTTATCTAAAGCTTCGATAGTATGGCTATTCCGTTCATAACCAATGATTTTACCAGGTGCAAAAGCAAAAAAGTTAGCTCCGCTATGCCACTGTTCACGTTCCTGGAACCACGAATCTGTTTTTCCACCGCAGAATACTGGTTTCACATCCATTCCCAGATTTTTCATCGCTGAAATAATATTCGGAACTTCCTCAATTTTTGTAACACTATGGTTTTCTATTTGAATATGAATGGTTCGCAAACGGTTCATTTTTAAGACAACCGGCTCATAAACTATGCAATTATCAAAATTCAATAGTGTAAAAACCATATCAAGATGAATAAATGACTCCGGAGTATGTGGCAGTTCCTGAACAATAATATGGTATGTATCGGCTTTTTTATTTTTAATATTCTCGATAATAAAATCAATTCCCTGGGTGCTTGTCCTTACTCCTGTGCCTATAATAAAAACGTTGTTTCTTGCCACAAGAAAATCACCTCCTTCTATGGTGGCTTTCTCCGACAAATGAATGCCCGGCTCCGGACTGGCAGGATTAAGTATTTTTGTATCAAAATTGCGATGGTGTTTAAAAATGGCTTCCATAATTACTGTTTCTCTTTCGCGAACAGGATTAGCCATTTTCCCGATGAGCATATGGTTATTCATCCCCATGGCGGGGTCACGGGTAAAAAACAGGTTATGCAATGGCCGCATCAGAAAACGCTCACCACTAAGATAGCTTGTTAAGTTATTTTTTTCAAGAACTATTCCTTCAATAAGGAACTTGGCAATATCAGGCGCCGAATAAGCATTCAAGTCGGTTATTTTGCAGACACTGCCTTCCAACCGGCAAACTTTATCCAGCAATGCTAACCTCACCGATTCGTTACCCAAAATATCAGTCAGCAAATCAGCTACAAAAAAAACATTTGTTACTTTTTGTAACACCCCCTCCAGTTGAGCAAACTCACGCGATGCTATGGAAAGATTCAAAATATCACTATAAAGTGCACGCTCAGCATTCTCGGGAGTCATATTCTCAACTTCGGAACCCGGCCGATGCATAATAACCCCTTCAAGTTTACCGAATTCAGAATTAATACAAATCTTCATTTTTTGTTTTTTTTGAATGGAAACAACATCAAAGATACAAACTTTGAACTTTTGATAATGTTGAATTGAATTATTCGTTCTACATTTATACCATAAAATGTTACAATATTGAAAAAGACGGTTATTATAGTTTTTTTGATCTTTTCGTTCGCAAATGTTGAAGCACAGGAACCGGAAGTTGAAGAACCAGTTTATGGAATTGTGAAAGGAAATGATACAATTATTCACAGGAGATTGCGAACGATTTACGTTTTCCCGGACAAAAAGGCCACAAGCAAACGCTACCAAAGACGTTATTCACGTTATGTTGCCAAGGTAAAAAGGATATATCCGCTGGCTGTTGAAGCGAGGGAACTACTGAAAGAGTACGAACCGAAATATTATGCACTCGAAAAACAAAGCGACCGGAGAAAATTGATGAAAAACCTTGAAAAAGAGCTTTTGGACAAGCATAAAGAGGAATTGAAAAAGTGGTCGATTTCAGACGGGAAAATACTCTTAAAGCTTATCAACAGGGAAACAGAACACACTCCTTACGAGCTAATAAAAGATTTTAGAGGAAGTGTAAGTGCTGTATTCTGGCAGGGTATTGCCCGCCTCTTCAGAAATAACCTGAAAGACGAATATGACCCTGACAACGATGACCGTATGCTGGAAGAGATTGTTACCCTTGTTGAACTGGGATATTTATGAATGAATGGTTTAGGATAAAGAAAAAGAGGCTACAAAACTGTAGCCTCTCAAAAATTCTAACTAAACTAATCACGTATTATGAAAATCTGTTCTTTATTTAATCCAAATATTTTCATCGGTCATCCACTCTTCCATTTGTAAAGGCTCTTCAATCTCATCTTTTGCTGAATCTACTTTTTCAAAATCAGTGAACATCCATTTTTCCAGCACCATAGCATTCTCAGCTTCTTTAGTAGTATTAAATTTTGCTATCGACACATTAATGTTCCAGAAGTTTTCATCAACCATCCAGTTTTCGAGTGCCAACGCATTTTCTGTAAGAATTTCATGGCTTGAAACATCGGCAACTTTTTTCCCTTTTGCATTTACATTACCTACAATAAACAACAAACCCAAAATCGTTGCTATAGTTAATTGTTTCATTGTTGTTTTCATATTTTCTGTTTTTAACTGTTTTCTAAAATTGTTTTCTGTTTTCGTTACATAAGACTAAATACAGGTGCAAAGGTTACACGAGTAGTTGTTATAAAGTATAGAAATTATGTTAATGAAACCCTAAAGCCGGCAAATAGCCTAAACTATCGGTAAATTAAAACGTCAGAAGGTATTTTTTTGTCGAAATCTACCGGTAAATGGCGAAAAATCCCAAACAATGCAGAACCGCTACCCGACATAGAAGCATAAACAGCACCCAATTCGTAAAGCAGGCTTTTTAGTTCATTCAAATACGGAAACTTCCGGAAAACAGTAACTTCAAAATCATTTTTAATAAAATACCGCCACTCATCCACTGGTATATTACCGATTTCTCTTAAGTTAAATTCTGCTTTTAAAGGGACAATATTCCGATATGCATCAGCAGTATTCACCGCAAATCCCGGCTTAACGATTACAATTTTATATTCCGACAGGTCAATATTGATAGTTTTAAACCTGTCGCCGATGCCACTTGCAAATACCGGCCTGTTATAAACAAAAAAAGGACAGTCGGCACCTATTTTTGATGCGTAGGCCACTAATTTGTTGTCCGTCAGCTTCAGGCTGAAATATCCGTTTAACATTTTAAGTGCAAAGGCAGCATCGGCTGATCCTCCACCCAATCCGGCACCGAAAGGGATAGCCTTATGAAGATGAAATTGTACAGGAGGTAAATCAAAATCCTCTTTCAACATTTTATACGCCTTTAGCACGAGGTTCTCTTCGGGATTTCCATCAATGGCTAATCCAGAAAATGAGATTGTGGTTTTCATTCCTTCCACCATTTCTAGTGCATCGGTAATTTTCACCGGGCAAAACAGGGTTTCCAGGTTATGGTAACCATCTGTCCGTTTAGAAACAATATTGAGCCCTATATTTATTTTGGCGTTTGGAAACGAAATCATATTAATAAAATAGCCGACAGATTCACCTTTCGGCAGACCTAATCATCATTTAACAGTATTCTTCGGGCAAGCCGCATGTACAAATCAGGTTCCTGTCACCCCAGGCATTGTCAACACGGCCAACCGGTACCCAATATTTATTCTGACGTATCCAGGGAAGCGGATAGGCTGCCTTTTCGCGGCTATAGCAGTGGTTCCAGGTATTTGAAATAACTGACTCGGCAGTATGGGGCGCATTTTTCAATACATTGTCTGTTTTATCAGCATCGCCATTTTCTACCTCTTTTATTTCGTAAAAAATAGAGTTCATGGCATCAATAAACCTGTCCAGCTCTTCTTTCGATTCGCTTTCCGTGGGTTCAACCATAAGCGTACCATGTACCGGGAAAGAGAGTGTTGGCGCATGAAACCCATAGTCCATCAACCTTTTGGCTATGTCTTCTTCCGTGATTCCTGCGCCGCTTTTGAGGTGGCGGCATTCCACAATCAACTCGTGGGCAACACGTTGATTTTCGCCTGTATATAATACACCATAGTTTTCTCCCATCGCCCTGGCTATATAGTTGGCGTTTAGAATGGCCACCCTGGTGGCTTCCGTAAGGCCTTCAGCCCCCATCATTTTTATATAACCGTAGGTTATAGGCAACACCGAAGCGCTTCCCCAGGGAGCTGCAGCCACTGCGTTGATTCCCACGTGGCCATTGTTCATTACTGAATGGGAAGGCAAAAAATCGATGAGATGGTCTGCAACAGCAATAGGCCCGACACCGGGGCCTCCGCCTCCGTGTGGAATAGCAAATGTTTTATGCAGGTTTAAGTGGCAAACATCGGCACCAATAATACGCGGATTTGTAAGCCCTACCTGGGCATTCATATTGGCACCGTCCATATACACCTGACCACCATTTTGATGGATAATTTTGCACATTTCAACAATAGATGATTCAAAAACACCGTGGGTTGAGGGGTAGGTAACCATGAATGCAGCCAATTGTTCCTTGTTTTCTTCTGCCTTTTTTCGGAGGTCTTCCAAACTGATGTTTCCCTTTTCATCACATGCTACTACTACCACCTTCAAGCCCGCCATTACTGCACTTGCAGGATTGGTACCATGAGCCGACGAAGGTATGAGCACCACGTCACGCTGATGTTCGCCCCTGCTTTTATGGTATTCGCAAATTACAAGTAACCCGGCATATTCACCGGCAGCACCTGAGTTAGGCATAAGGCTCACATCAGCCATGCCCGTAATCTCTGCCAGGTCGCGCCGCAACTCTTCCATCATTTCATGGTAACCGCGTGCCTGGTTTTTGGGAACAAAAGGATGGATACCACCAAACTCTATCCAGCTCAATGGCAACATTTCTGTTGCTGCATTCAGTTTCATGGTACACGACCCTAAGGATATCATTGACTGTGTTAACGATATATCCTTGTGCTCCAATCTTTTCAGATAACGTACCATTTCTGTTTCCGATCTGTATTTGTTGAAAACATCCTGTTGCATAAAGTCGGATGTCCGCCTGAATTTTCTATCAATATGTTCTAATTCGGGGTATTCGTGAACAACCGGCCATCTTTTATTTGCAGCTTTGGCAAAAACCTCAAGTATCCAGGTCATGTCTTCACGGTTGGTAGTCTCATCGATACTTATACCCACATCTCCATTTTCGAAATACCGAAAATTCATTTGAAGTTCATGGGACAACCACTCAATATCTTCGCGCTTCACATATTTTGGCAATGAGAAACGAACAGTATCGAAAAAATTGACATTCAGCTGCTTATATCCCAATTTTTCAACCTCTACAGCTAAAAACGCTGCTATGCTGTGAATCCTTTTTGCGATCATTTTTATACCCTCTGGCCCGTGATAAACACCAAAAAATCCGGCCATATTGGCCAATAGCGCCTGGGCTGTGCAAATATTGGAAGTAGCTCTTTCTCTTTTGATATGCTGCTCGCGCGTTTGCAATGCCATGCGCAATGCCCGGTTTCCATGCACATCTTTTGTTACGCCAATTATCCTCCCGGGCATACTGCGTTTATAGGCGTTACGTGCAGAGAAAAAAGCTGCGTGCGGCCCACCGTAACCCATGGGAACACCGAAACGCTGGCTGCTTCCAAAAACAATATCGGCACCCCACTCTCCCGGTGGAGTTAAAATAGCCAGCGACAAAAGGTCGGCTGCAACAGCCACTTTTACCTCTTTCTCGTGCGCTTTTTCAACAAGGCCGGCATAATCAACTATTTCACCATTGGCATCAGGATATTGCACTATAATACCAAAAACATCATCAGAAATAACAAACTCTTCCCTTGGCAACACACGGAGTTCTACACCCAGTGGCATAGCACGGGTAGCCAGCACTTCGATGGTTTGTGGCCACATTTTTTCATCTACAAGCAATGTGTTCACATTGTTTTTCACCATCTGGCGCGTTCGCAGATTCATCATCATCACCATTGCCTCTCCGGCTGCCGTTGCTTCATCGAGCAAAGAGGCATTAGCTATTTCCATTGCAGTAAGTTCGCAAACCATGGTTTGAAAGTTAAGCAACGCTTCCAGCCTCCCCTGTGAGATTTCCGCCTGGTAGGGTGTGTACGAAGTGTACCAAACCGGATTCTCCAGCACATTTCTGAGGATGACTGCAGGGGTAATCGTATCATAATACCCCATGCCGATGTAGGTATTAAAAACTTTATTTTTTGCTGCCAGGTCAAGAATCAGGCGGTAGTATTTTCGCTCCGTGAGCCCCTCTTTCAGCCGGAGTGGTTCCATTAAACGTATACCGGAAGGGACTGTTTGGTCTATTAATTCATCTAAAGTCGAAACGCCTATGTAATGCAGCATTTCTTCTATTTCACTACTTTCTGGGCCTATATGGCGACTTACAAATCGGTCATGAGACATTTTTAACAGATTAAATTTATTTTGTTGCAATGTTATTTACAGCCAGGCATTGAAAAAATGATTTTAAACCATTAACGAAACAGAAGTTTTCAACAATACTTGTCAACACCTAAGCTCAATTTAAAAAAGGGTTATTATTTTTTTCAAAGCCAATGGTGGTTTCGGGACCATGGCCACAGTAAACGCGCGTTTTAGCCGGCAATACAAGTAATTTTTCTTTTATTCCTGAAACCAATTGATTGTAATTGCCTCCGGGAAGGTCGGTTCGGCCTATGCTGCCATTAAAAAGTACATCTCCGGCAATAAGGTTTTCGCTCTTTTCATGATAAAACACCACATGACCAGGCGAATGGCCGGGAACATGGAAAACTTTCATTTTTGTATTCCCAAAGGTAACCTCCTCCTTATCAGACAAATAAGCGTCTGGTGGCGATAATGGTTCAATTTTAAGGCCAAACATATCTCCCTGGCTTACAGCACTTTGGAGAAGAAATTCGTCATCGGGATAAATTACAAAAGGAATCTGGTACTTTCTACGAATATATTCAACTCCCATAACATGGTCGAAATGACAATGGGTATTGACAATTTTTACCGGTCGCAGTTTATTTTCAGAAATATAGGTACTGATCTCCTCTTTTTCTTCGTTGAAATAAAACCCCGGATCGATAAAGATACATTCACCACTTTCATCTGAAACGACCAGCGAGTTTTCACCCAACTGGTTAACTACAAATTTGTCAATTCTAATCATTACTAAAAATTTACGGTTCCTTTTAACATGGGAACAAAAATAAACTGACCATGTTTCTCGGTTTTAAAGGCTACATCTGAAAGCCGGGTTATAACATTCATCACCTGTTTGTTTCCTTTTCCCACGGGTATTATCATTTGCCCACCTATTACCAACTGGTTTTTCAATTCCTCAGGGATATCTGGAGCACCTGCCGTTACAATTATTTTATCGAAAGGAGCAAAAAGGGGCAACCCCTTGTAACCATCACCAAAAAAACAGGCAGGGTGGTAGCCAATCTCGGGCAAAAACCGGTGAACCTTATTGTAGAGTTCCCTTTGCCGTTCAATGGTATAAACCTTTGCACCCATTTCGAATAATACCGCTGCCTGATAGCCCGACCCGGTACCTACCTCCAATATTTTTTCGCCTTTCTCCACATCAAGGAGTTGGGTTTGCAAAGCAACAGTATATGGTTGCGATATAGTTTGCCCGGCGCCGATTGGAAAAGCCTGGTCTTTATACGCAAACTGCAAAAAAGTACTTTCCATAAAAAGGTGACGGGGTACCCTGCCTATGGCATCCAGCACTTTCTGGTTTCGGATACCTTTAATTCTCAGGCCCTCAACCAGTTTCTTCCGCATTCCCTGATGGCGCAATGTATCGTTAAAAACCATTTTTGAAGAATATACCGTAAAAATAATGCAAAATAGGCTTTAACAACCATTTTTTTTCAATATTAACAATATAAGTTGATAAATAGTAAATACAGCCTTGCTTCACTAATGGCCTGTTGCCTATATTTGTGAAAACCAGTTAATCGGATTTATATTATGCTAAATATTGGACTGATAGGAAATACAGAAAACCTAAAGCATTTTGCAAAAGAGATTCAGAAAAACAAGCAGGTTAATATAATCGGAAAAGCATCGGTTGGAACCGTTCACCAGCTAAACAGCTTTCATTATTCCATACCGGAAATCAATCGAATTGAATTGATTGAACGCGCAGACATTTTATTGATTGATAATTCGTTTGTTATGGCAAACAAACTCTATGGTGACATCATCCGTAAATCGAAGCACATTTTTGCAGTAAAATATCCTGATTTTACCATTGATGAATGCACCCAACTGGTTAAGCTTGCAAACGAATCGGGCTCGGTGGTGCAAATAAGCAACCCCTACTTTTACACTCCTGCAGTACAATGGCTGGGTAAAAATGGATTCAGTCCTGTATTTCTTGACATTGCAAACTTTACTGAAAATGAGGAAAAAAGTGAAAAACTTTTCCAGATACTATTAATGCTGATCGACTTAACCGGTATAAGCCCCAAAAAAGTAGGAGCGGTAACATTCAAATCTGCTCCCAATGAGTCTGACTTCACCAATATCCGCCTCGAGTACGACGATGCTTCCATCGTAAACATCAGCTATGGTAAAATAGGATCAGTAGAAGAGTTCAAAATCCGTGCCTACACCAGAGATCAGTTTACCACTTTCAATTTCTTGCGAAATACTTTCGTATGTAATAACCAACCCATAAAATTTTCGGATACTGATAAGGTTGATGAATTTGAGTCATTTATTAAATCCATACTTAGCAACTCTAAAAAGAAAAGTACGCTCGAAGATTATCTGATTGTGCTTTCATTGGCGCAAAAAATCAATAAAAAAATTACCCAGTTCAACACCCAGTAAATAGTTTTTAGCTAACCCATAAAAAATTTCAAAAAAAATTAATTTTTTGGCAATAACGAAGCACAGTAAGACGTTAGTTTTTCAGATTACTTCATTAAGACCACTTCATTGCGCCAGACTTAACTTAATGTGATGAATAAACATCTACAGGTTGCAAAATATTTAATTTCTGATTATTTGGCGGCTGCCATTAGTTGGACTCTTTTTTTTATTTACCGGAAAGCTGTTATAGAGCCACAAAAATTTGGTATTGATATCCCAATTGAATTCAATACAAGATTTTATCTTGGCCTCATTTTGATTCCTCTTTTCTGGCTACTTTTTTATTACATCACCGGATTTTATAAAAATATTTACCGCCGCTCGAGGTTAATTGAACTTTGGCAAACCTTTACAACAGCACTATTTGGCGTTATTGTAATTTTCTTCACGCTGATACTTGATGATTTTGTTCACTCCTACAAAAATTATTATCAGCTCTTTTTTACGCTGTTCGGGTTGCACTTCGGGCTTACTTATATTTTGAGGCTGGCGATAACATCGCGAACAATCCGCCAAATCCACCGACGCGAAATTGGGTTCAACACACTAATTATCGGTAGTAATGAGAATGCCCTGAATATTTTCAACGAAATGAATCAACAAATAAGACCGGCCGGAAACAGGTTTATCGGTTTTGTGGGTTTAGAAGACAACAATGATGACCTTCTCAACAAACATATCCCAAAGCTGGGGCAGCTAGATGACCTCAACGATATTTTTGAGAATTCGAACATTGAAGAAGTAATAATTGCTATTGAAACCATTGAACATAAGCGCTTAAGTGAAATTCTTACTATTATTGAGAACAGGCAAATAACCATTTGGGGTATTCCCGATTTATACGATTTTTTATCAGGCATGGTAAAAACAACAACTATTTACAGTACGCCTTTAATCAAAATTTCCAACGGGTTGATGCCGGGCTGGCAGGAAAATACTAAACGTTTGCTGGATGTGGTTATTTCACTTTTTGCCTCAATATTGTTTTTACCTGTTGTTGCCATATTGGCTATTATTGTAAAAATAACCTCTAAAGGGCCGGTAATCTACAAACAAGAAAGGATAGGTCGTTTTGGTAAGCCTTTTTACATTTACAAATTGCGCAGCATGTTTGATAAAGCAGAAAAAGGTACGCCTGCGCTATCATCGGACAACGACAAACGTGTAACACCCATCGGGCGCTTTATGCGAAAAACCCACCTGGACGAAATCCCGCAGTTTTTTAATGTTATAAAAGGTGATATGTCACTCGTGGGACCTCGGCCTGAACGGAAATTTTATATTGACCAGATTGTTAAAATTGCACCCCATTACACACACCTTCATAAATTACGTCCCGGAATAACGTCATGGGGACAGGTAAAATACGGCTATGCTTCCAACGTTGAAGAAATGCTCGAGCGGTTGCCTTTTGACATGATGTACCTTAAAAACATATCTTTATACATCGACTTTAAGATACTGATTTACACCGTAATGGTGAGTATAAGAGGAAATGTAAAATAAAAGTTGGTGAAACTATAAATCCATATTATTTTTATTTCTGACAATCTATTTTAGCAATTGCCTAACAACTATTAATTCACTGTCTCTCTGCATGCACTGTAAATTCCCTCAAACAGTTCTTTTATGTCTTTTGCAGCAACAGCTGAAAATGCAATACGGAGTATTCCACCAAGGCTAATGGTGCCAATGCCATACTTTTCGATCAATACCTTCCTTACCTTTTCAGAGTCGACTTCTCCGGCCAGTTTAACGCACATAAAATAACCTGAGTTATAAGGCAACGCCTTAAAATATTGCGAATATTTATCGTCTTCTAATGCTGCTTTAACCGCATCGTACCTTTTTTTCATAAGAGCATACTTTTCGGTTTTCTGCGCTGCATATTCATTGCTATTAAAAGCCTCGAGCAGCAACGACTGCGAAATATTTGCAGCATTGGAGATATTACCCCGGATTGCCCCGGCTGTTTTCGATTCGAGTGCACTGTACAATTCTGCGTCACCGCCTTTTATTCCATAAGTCATAAAACCAACCCGAAAACCCCAAACGTAATCTTCTTTGGTTGCGCCATCAATTTTTACCGCTAACACATTTTTGTGTAACGTACTCAGGGGCGCAAAAATACTCTCCTTTGCGATATTGCCTTCATAAACCAATCCAAAATAGGCATCATCTGTTATGGCAATAATTTTATTTCCTTTCTCTGCCGCCTGCCGTATAATTTCAATAATTGCCTCCTGCTCATTTTCTGTTGGCGTGTAACCCGATGGGTTATTGGGAAAGTTGAGAATAAGTACTTTTTTGCCTATTCCTCCTTCGTTAAGCTTTTTTTCAAAAGAAACAAGGTCGAAACCACCATTGGAAAAAAGGTTAAATTTAGCCAACGATGCTCCATACATGTTAGAAAGTATGAGGTTATAATTTCCCCAAAACAAATCCGGCACAATTACCTGGTCATCAGGATCAAGAAACATGTATCCGGCCATGCTAACACCATGGGTAAGAGCGTTGGTAACCACCGGAAGGCTAAGTTCTACACCGTTAAGCGACGGATTTTTTTCGTAGATCATACTTTTCCACTTCGCCCTGATATCAGGCCGCCCGAAACTGGGTGCATAAGGAAAAACCCTTGATGGATCAAGATCAATTTTTTCAGCAATGGTTTCCAGCCGCATGGGTGTACCATCATCTTCAATGGCTGCTCCAATAGTGGCGTTAATTCTCGTTCCTTTTGCTTCAGCAGTTTGCCCTAATATGCCCTTTTTTGGAAAAAAAATCTTTTTTCCGCGTTCAGAAAGCACTTGAAAAATGGTGTCACTCTTTTTTTGTAATGTCTGGTTTAATTCTTCAGCCTGTGGATTCATGTTTTATTAATATTTATTTGCTCATATTTTGCCCGAAAGATAGAAAATTGAAGTTAAAAAATGGAGACTTGTTTGCTTTTTGAATAAAATTTTGACAAAAATCTAACAATTGGCTACTTGTTACGGCATCAGCATCATATTGTTTTCAGAGAATCAACAATTATGAAAAACCCGAATAAAGCAGCTAGTGCAGCAACAACGATAAAAATACGAGCTGTCTTTCTATTTTTTAACTCGAAAAAGAGCGCCGGCAATGCTGCTACCAAAGCTATCAAAAAGCAAAGGTAGGCGAAAAACAGTTTCACCTGCTCGGGGGTCTTCTGCGGCAAGCCTTCTGTCAGTTTCTCTGTAGCAACCTCATTAGGTGTAAGAAAACTTCCTGCTACAAACATATTACCAAGCAAAACATACAGCGCATAAATACCCAAAACAATAAGCGAAACTATACCAACCAAACGAAAAGGCTTTTTATTTTCTGCCCAACCATAAATCAAAGCAACTATTCCAACAAAAATAATCCATTGTGGAAGTGTAAATAGCCAGGTATTGTCCATCGTATTTTTAAATATTAAGTAAAGTTGCTATTTTTTCTGATTTACAAAAAATATTTCCTTCACCTGATAATAAAAGTTAATTTTAACCTCTCAAAGTTTACATGTACTGAAAAATTTCAGTTTGTGCCGCTAAAACCGACCCCTGATTTTGGGTTTGGCACTAAAAATTATAAAAATAAAAGAATGGATATTCATCCCAAAGCCAAAGCACTTATTTTTGACCTGGATGGTACACTGGCAGATACTATGCCTATTCATTTTCAGGCATATAAAAAGGTACTCCACAATTTCGGCATCGATTTTAAGCCTGAAATATTTGAAAAACTTGCCGGCATTCCTGCAGTGGAAACCATCACCAGGCTGAACGAAATGTATGGAACCAACATGAATGCACAGGAGATTGGGCATTTAAAAGAATCGGTTTACGAAAAAATGATGCATAAAATACAACCCGTTGAACCTGTTGTGGCGTTGGTTAAACGATATTATGGCAAAATACCCATGTCGGTAGGTACCGGAGGTTACAAACGATTATCCTGGAAATCACTCCGCATATTGAAACTCGACAGATATTTCGACATACTGGTATCGAGCGAAGATGTACAACGCCCCAAACCAAACCCCGATACATTTTTGCGCTGCGCAGAATTAATGGGAGCTAAACCTTCTGACTGTCAGGTTTTTGAAGATGGAATAACCGGTATCAAAGCTGCTAAGACAGCCGGAATGATGTACACACTCGTGACGGATTTCTACGAAGTCACCATAGGGAAAGAAATTTAGTAACTACTAAAATGACAAAAACGACAAAACTTGCCTTTTTAAGTTTAATGTTACTTGCAATAGCTTGTAACCAGCAAAAAATGAGCAATGACAAAACACTTACGGTTGCTTTTTATAATACTGAAAACCTTTTTGATATATTTGACGATAAACATACTGACGATAAAGAGTTTACCCCCGATGGCCGAAACAATTGGACCATAGATCGTTACACAAAAAAAATAGACGACATCGCAAAGGTACTGAGTAATATCAACAAACGGGAGTTACCGGAAATTATAGGACTATGCGAAATAGAAAACAAGAAGGTTCTTGATGATCTGGTGCATTCAAAATATCTGAAAGCAGGAAATTATCGCATTGTGCATTATGACAGCCGGGACAACCGGGGCATAGACTGTGCCCTGATTTTTCGTCCCGATGAATTTAACTTAAAAAAAAGTACTGCATTGTTAGTTCCCTTTCCGGAGGAGCCGGGTTTTGTTTCACGCGACATTCTTTATGTTACGGGTGAAACCAACAATGGCGAAACACTTCATATTTTTGTAAACCACTGGCCATCGCGCAACAAAGGAGTAAAAAATACTGAATTGCGACGGGTGCAGGCAGCCCGTTTTTTAAAATCAAAAGTCGATAAAATATTACGAAAAAATTCTTCGGCAGAAATAATTATTATGGGCGATATGAATGACGAACCATCTAACCGCAGCCTATTGGAAATATTACAGGCTAACCGGCCGGGGACACCTGACAGCAAACTTGTAAACCTGATGTACCCTGTTCATGACAATCATCGCGGATCTTACAATTTCAGAGGAAACTGGAACATGCTCGACAATATTATCACAACACCTAACTTACTGAATAACGAAGGATTTCAATGCAAAGAAGGTCATGGATACATTTTTCGCAAGCCTTGGATGGAATATGTAAAAAACAATGGAGATGTTACACCGAACCGAACATATGGAGGCCCAAATTATTATGGTGGCATAAGCGACCATTTTCCAGTTTATGCCGAATTTGAACGCGAATAGTTTAAAAATCCGGAGACCTGTTACTTAATTAGCTGTTTTTGATTTAAAGAATGAAGTTCAAAGTTTTTTCAGACTACCAGCCCACCGGCGATCAACCCGAAGCTATAAAGCAAATTGCTGAAGGCATAGAGCGGGGCGATCGTTTTCAAACCCTGTTAGGAGTAACCGGATCGGGAAAGACCTTTACCATGGCTAACGTCATAGAAAAGGTGGAGCGCCCCACGCTGGTATTAAGCCACAATAAAACACTAGCTGCCCAGCTATACAGCGAAATGAAACAGTTTTTTCCGGAAAACGCTGTGGAATATTTTGTTTCCTATTACGATTACTATCAACCAGAAGCCTACATACCTACTACGGATACATACATCGAAAAAGACCTATCGATAAACAAAGACATTGAAAAACTACGTCTTAGCGCCACTTCTTCCCTATTGTCAGGGCGTAGGGATGTAATTGTAGTTTCTTCGGTATCGTGCCTTTATGGCATTGGCAATCCCGATGATTTTCATGCCAATGTTACCCGGATCAAACGTGGTGCCAAAATTTCAAGAAACGTTCTTTTGCGCCAACTTGTTGATGCACTCTATGCACGCAGCGAAGTAGATTTTGAAAGGGGCAACTTTAGGGTAAAAGGTGATACTGTAGATATATTTCCAGCCTATGCCGACGATGCTGTCCGTATTGTTTTTTGGGGCGATGAAATTGAAGACATTTCCTACTTTGACCCCACTACCGGACTGACCATAAACACAATAGAAGAGGTAGATATTTATCCTGCTAATATTTTTGTAACTACAAAAGAGCGTATGAATTCTGCTATCCATCAGATACAGGACGATCTGACAGCGCAGGTAGAATACTTTAACGATATCGGCAAGCCCCTGGAAGCCAAAAGATTATTAGAACGAGTAGAATATGATATGGAGATGATGCGCGAACTAGGCTATTGCCCGGGTATCGAAAACTACTCGCGCTATTTTGACGGACGGAAGCCCGGGACACGTCCTTTTTGCCTTCTCGACTATTTCCCGAAAGATTTTCTTTGTATCATTGATGAAAGCCATGTTACTATATCGCAAATCCGGGCAATGTACGGTGGCGACAACTCACGGAAAATGAATCTTGTGGAATATGGCTTTCGTTTGCCTGCTGCCATTGACAACAGGCCCTTGAAGTTTGAAGAGTTTGAAAACCTTACCAGTCAGGTGGTATATGTCAGCGCTACCCCTGCCGATTACGAACTGGAAAAATGTAAAGGTGTGGTTGTGGAACAGATCATCAGGCCCACGGGGTTACTGGATCCGCTGATTGATGTACGACCAAGTGTTAACCAGATTGATGACCTCATGCACGAAATCCACCTGCGTTCCCAAAAGGATGAACGCGTTTTGGTTACCACGCTCACCAAAAGAATGGCAGAAGAGTTGTCGAAATACCTTGCCAATATGGGCGTAAAAACACGCTATATTCACTCTGATATTGATACGCTCGAACGGGTTGAAATTATGGAGCAATTACGCAAAGGTGAGTTTGATGTGCTAGTAGGTATTAATTTACTGCGCGAGGGACTTGATCTGCCCGAAGTATCGCTGGTAGCAATTCTTGATGCCGACAAAGAAGGATTCCTGCGATCGGAAAGGTCACTTACACAGACAGCTGGTCGCGCCGCAAGGAACCTTAACGGCATGGTTATTATGTATGCCGATAAAATTACACAGTCGATGCAGCGGACAATCGATTCGACTAACTACCGACGCGAAAAACAACTGAAATACAACGAAGAAAATAACATTACCCCGACTCAGATTGTAAAACCTACGCGGGAAATTATAGGATACGAATACCGCAGCGACAAACAATCACAATATGAGAACGGGATGGCACAGCCCGATATAGCTGCCGATCCGGTTGTCAGGTATATGAGCATCGATGGGTTGGAGAAAACCATAGAAAATACAAAAAAACAGATGAAAGCAGCGGCCAAAGAAATGGACTTCATCGAAGCAGCCAGATTACGCAACGAAATGTTCGCCCTGCAAAAATTGATGCAAGACCGTATTCGTGAAACTGAAAAATAAAAGCCTTGGCGTAACCCCTGTTTTTTTTTGCTTTTCGGTTGCTTTTAATATCTGTCCCAATATGGCCTTTATAATCGAATTTACTTCCGGGTTTGACAAAGGTTTCGTTTAATAAACAATTAGTTTATTTTTGCTGGCAGAAAATAAAACGATGACTATCAATTTTTCTGAAATTATTAGCAACGCCAAATCGGTTTTATTTGCTCCGGCCTCCTTTTGGGTTTCACGAAAAGAGCGCAGTGAATCCAACATCAGGCTTTTTGCAGGTTATTTCCTGCCACTGCTTTTCATCGAAGCCGGGGCTGTTTTTTTGGGCGAACTGTTTAACAGCAGCCATTTTTATGCCCTCTTTGCTGTTTTTAGAACCCTCATCGAGTTGATACTCTTTGCTACTTTTTATTTTATTGGCTGCTATTTTATCGGCAGGCTGATGAAAACTTTTGGAGGAGTTGTAGATAGCAAGGCAGCAAGGCAACTCATTGCCTATTCAATGACACCCGTTTTACTGGTATCTACAATTACTGGTTTATTCCCTTTTATTTACCCCGCTACTATTTTAGGTGTTTACAGCTTTTACATTTTCTGGATTGGAGCAAAAGAACTTGCAAAGGTTCCCGAACCAAACAAAGAGCGGTATATCATTGTAACCCTATTGGTTAACTTTTTTATTTTTACATTTTTAAATATATTTCTACACAAACTGCTAATGGCATTTTACTAATGGCGCATCAGGCTTCAAATATCCGTATTAAAAATAAAAAGGCAACTTTTGAATATGAAATCCTGGAACGTTTTGTTGCAGGTATCCAACTGGTTGGCACAGAAATAAAATCCATTCGAAGTGGAAAAGCAAACCTTACTGATTCTTATTGCCAGTTTTATAGTGGCGAACTTTTTGTAAAAAACCTGCACATCTCAGAATATGAATTAGGCACCTGCAATAACCACGAAGCACGCCGCGACAGAAAACTGCTGCTTAACCGAAAAGAACTTCAAAAGCTGGAAAAGAAAGTAAAAGAATCGGGGTATGCCATTATTTGTACTGTGCTGTTTATCAACGAGCGTGGGCTGGCGAAACTGGAAATTGCCCTGGCACGCGGTAAAAAAACCTATGATAAGCGCGAAGCATTAAAACTAAAAGACGCCAAACGCGATATGGACAGGATGAGAAAATATTGAATTTTGCCCTTGTTACCGCCAAGTGATGATAAGTGCATCCATTCTTTTTTATGCGCTATACCACTTCCAGGTTCTCCATTGTAATAATTTCCTGCCCCTTGTAGCGCAACAAGAGGTTAGCAACAGCCAATGTATCTTTTTCGCAATATCGAATAATCCGGTCCAGGTCATTCTCCTTCCAATAAATTTCAGCAACCCGACTACCATCAATATCATCTTTCGGCGTAGGTATTTTAAAAAGCGCGCAAAGCAGGTTTAACGACGTATAATGCTTATAGTCTCCAAATTTCCAAAGTTGCAACGTATCTATTAGTGTCTCTTTTATTTCCCAGGGCTTTGCCCCTGCCACATTAAGTATATTGGGCAGCTTCAATCCGTTGACCAATGCCCTGCGCGAAATGTAGGGAAAATCGAATTCCTGCCCATTGTGAGCACACAGCCTCGTTTTACCAGCTTTAGAAAACTGTTCCAACGCGTTAAAAAAGTCTTCAATCAGCTTTTTTTCATTGTCGCCATAAAAAGATTTTACCCTGAAATGTGTTTCCCCCTTTTTTTGAACCACATATCCCGACGAAATACAGATGATCCGGCCAAATTCTGCATAGATACCTGCTCGTTCATACAAAGATTCAACGGTTTCCGCATCTTTAAGGTAATACTGCATTTTATGCTCCCAAAGGTCACGCCATTTTTCTTCGAGCTTATCAAAAGAAGGCTGCATGGGCACTGTTTCTATATCTAAAAAAAGGAGTTCTTCAATATTCAGGTTATCAAGCATGATTACTACTTTTTAAACAATGGTTAATGTGATTTGTCAGAATTTCGATGGCTATTTTATTTTTACCCCCCTGCGGAATTATAATATCGGCATAGCGTTTTGTAGGCTCTATAAACTGTAAGTGGCTGGGCCTTACCGTTTCTTCATAACGGCACAATACTTCTGAAACATTACGGCCCCGCTCCTCCATATCGCGGCGGATAACCCTGGAAAGGCGCAGGTCAGAGTCGCAATCTACATAAACCTTTATGTCCATCAAATCCCGCAACCTCTTATTAACCAAACATAAAATTCCTTCAATGATAAGCACCTCTCCAGGTTCGACACATTGTGTTGTCGGCTCGCGGGTGCAGGTAATAAATGAGTACACAGGTTCGTTAATGGCCATACCTTTTTTTAACAATTTCACGTGTTCAATCATCAGGTTAAATTCAATCGAATCAGGATGGTCAAAATTTTTCTTCCTACGCTCCTCCAATGGCAAATCACTGTTATCGAAATAATAGGAGTCGTGGGACAATATTTTCACCTCTCCCTTGGGAAATTGCTGCTGAATTTTCCTGACAACCGTAGTTTTACCCGATCCTGTACCGCCGGCAATTCCAATAATCAGCATATTGTTTAATCTTTAAATTTCTTTTTCACCCTAAAAATATTAAAAATTACCTGTAAGAAAACATTAATTTAGCAGCAGTTAAAATTCCATAGTAAAAATCAGCAGAAATGATCAATCACGTGGTACTTTTTAAACTTAATGACTATCAGGCAGAAGAAAAGAGAAAAGTCATTACCGAAATGAAATCGCTGCTTGAAGGGTTAAAAGAAAAAATTAAAGAAGTTAAGTTTCTTCAGGTGGGAACGAATTATGACCTTAATGCACGGAGTTACGATATTGCCCTTATTACCCATTTTGACAACCTTGAAGCGTTAAATGAATACCGCGATCATCCGGAACATATTAAGGTAGTGGAAAAAATTGCTTTATGGGCTACTTCGCGCGCAGCTGTTGATTTTGAGTTTTAACTACACATTATTATCTAAATTTTATAAATTTCAATAATTAAAAATGGCTGGTTTATACCCTTTAAAATTTGAGCCTATTTTTCATGAAAAAATATGGGGCGGCAACAGATTGAAAGCTGTTTTAAACAAGCAAAATGCTATGCCCTTTTGTGGCGAAAGCTGGGAAATTTCGGGTGTTGAAGACAATATAACTATTGTAAAAAATGGCTTTCTAAAGGGCAACAACCTGAATGAACTAATTGAAGTTTATATGGGCGACCTGGTAGGTGAAAAAGTGTATGAAAAATTCGGCACTGAGTTTCCGTTACTTATTAAGTTTATTGATGCTAAAGCCGACTTATCAGTGCAGGTACACCCAAACGATAAGCTTTCGGCTGAACGCCATAATGCTTTTGGCAAAACAGAAATGTGGTATGTAGTCGATGCTGAAAAAGGAGCCAAAATAAATTCGGGCTTTAACCAACCCGTAACACGCGAAAAATACACTGACTATCTGAAAACCGGAAAACTATCGGAATTGCTGCATTACGATGTTGTTGAACCTGGCGATGTATTTTTTATTCCTGCCGGCAGGGTACATGCCATTGGCAAGGGAACAATGGTTGCAGAAATTCAGCAAACTTCCGATGTTACCTACCGAATTTATGACTATGACCGTAAAGACAAAAACGGAAATAAAAGGGAACTACATACCGAGCTCGCACTCGATGCCATTGACTATTCATGGCAAAAAGAGTATAAGACCCGCTATACTACTCATCCCAATCAATCGACAGAAATAGTAAGCTGTCCTTATTTTACAACCAATATTCTGGAATTTGACAAAGGCATCGAAAAAGATTATTTTGCACTTGATTCATTTGTAATTTATATTACCCTCGAAGGTGATTTTTCTGTTAAAGCAGATGATAATACGATTGAGGTAGTAAGCGGAGAAACTGTTTTAATGCCTGCAACCAGCAATATGGTTTACCTTGAGCCACGCTCAGAAAGTGTAAAACTTCTTGAAGTTTATATAAAATAACTGGAAAGATCTTTCTAATCAGTGACTTTTGAGTTACAAAAAAAGCATATGGAGATTAAAGAAGCTCGTTTTATTGTAAGTAACACCGATATAAAAAAGTGCCCGGCACCCAATTTGCCGGAATATGCGTTTATTGGCCGGTCAAATGTTGGTAAATCATCACTTATCAACAAAATAACCAACAAAAAATCGCTGGCCAAAACCTCTGGAAAACCCGGAAAAACAAGGCTCATCAATCATTTTTTAATTAATAACGAATGGTATCTGGTCGATTTGCCCGGCTACGGCTATGCTAAAGTCCCGTTAGCAGAAAAAAGAAAATGGGAACAAATGATAAGAAATTATATTCTTCATCGTGAAAACCTTTATTGCCTTTTTGTTTTAATCGATTCGCGCCACAAACCGCAACAGGTTGATATGGAATTTATGGAATGGCTTGGCCTGAGCGAAATACCATTTTCGATAATCTTTACTAAAACAGACAAGCTTAAACCAGAAGAGTTGAAAAAACGTCTGGAAAATTACGAAAAAAAAATGTTTGAAAAGTGGGAAATTATGCCCGGTTATTTTATTTCTTCCGCTGAATCGGGTGCCGGAAAAGAAGAAATACTCAACTTTATAGAAGAGGTTAATAGGAGTGAACACGGCAATTGATTTTTTAAAAAATCCAACTTATTAACAATTAGAAAGAAATTAAACTGCAAAATATTACCTTTGAAATTGAATCTGATTCAAACCAAAACTTTATAAAAATGGGGGGCATAAAAAATTCATTAAAAATATTTAGCGGTACAACTACCACTGAATTAACCGAAAAAATATGTGACAGCCTCGGCATTGATCTCGGTAAATCTTCGTGCCCGATATTTGCCGATGGTGAATTTGAGCCCTGTTACGAAGAAACTATTCGTGGATCGCATGTTTTTATTGTGCAATCAACGCAGCCACCTGCCGATAATTTACTGGAACTGCTGCTCATGATAGATGCCGCCAAGAGAGCCAGTGCTTACAAGGTTATAGCTGTAATTCCCTATTTTGGCTACGCCCGCCAAGACAGAAAAGACAAACCCCGTGTTTCCATTGGCGCTAAACTGGTAGCCGACCTGCTATCTGTGGCCGGGGTAGATCGTATCATCACTCTCGACTTACATGCCGACCAGATACAGGGATTCTTTAACGTACCCGTTGACCATTTATATGCATCGGCACTTTTTGTGCCCTTTATAGAAAAACTTAACCTCGAAAATGTAATTGTCGCCTCACCCGATGTGGGAGGTACAAAAAGGGCCAACACCTATGCTAAAATGCTCAAAACCGATATGGTTATCTGTCATAAAACCCGTGGCAGGGCAAACGAAGTAAATAACATGACGGTAATTGGCGATGTAGTGGGGAAAGATGTAATTGTAGTTGACGACATGATTGACACTGCCGGAACGATTACCAAAGCAGCCAACCTTATGAAAAAAGTTGGAGCCAAAAGTGTAAGGGCTTTTGCAGCCCACGGCGTGCTTTCAGGCCCGGCTGTGGAACGCATAGAAAATTCGGAACTGGAAATGGTTTACTTCACAGATTCTATTCAATACAAACTTGAAAGCCCTAAAATAAAATACATTACTATAGCCAATGCTTTTGGCGAAGCCATTAAACGTGTCTATAAAAATAAGTCAATTAGTTCTCTTTATTACCGTTAATTTATATATTTGCACCGCTTTTTCCATAAGTAGGCACAAGTTAGTTATGCATGCTGTTTAACCCGACATTTTCGGGTAAGGACTGAGTACCATAATTATTAACGTAAAAAATTTATAATGAAGAAATTAGTTATTAAAGGGCAAAAAAGAACCGCCCTCGGAAAAAAAGACTCAAAAAAATTAAGATCGCAGGAAATAGTACCCGCAGTTGTTTATGGCGGAAAAGAACCAGTACATTTTTCTGTTTCGTTTAATGAATTAAGGAAACTTGTTTACACACCTCATGTTTACCTGATCGACCTTGATATTGACGGACAAGTTTACCCTGCAATTATGCAAGATGTGCAATGGCATGCTGTGGAAGAACAAATTTTGCATGTTGATTTCTTAATGATTGACGGCAGTAAACCTGTAAAAATAGATATTCCTGTAAAAATTACAGGTATAGCCAAAGGTATAAAAGCAGGTGGTAAACTAAAAATGAACCTGCGCAAATTAAAAGTAAAAGCACTTGCCGAAAACCTGCCCGATGAGATTACAATTGATATTACAAAACTGGGCATCGGCGACTCCATTAAAGTGGAAGATATATCAAGAGACAACCTACAGTTATTGGATAACAAATCGAGCATGATTGTTTCTGTGGTTGTAACAAGGGTAGCCAAGTCGGCATCTGAATTAGAAGATGAAGAAGACGAAGAAGGCAAAGAAACTGAAGGTGGAGAAGGTTCGGGCGACGAACAAACTGCTGAAGAACAAAATGGATAAGTAAAACAAGCAGGAGAAAATTTTTCGCACATAAGCAAGTAAATTATTTCCTGGGAAATATCAGGAGTAAGTTCTCACAAAGTGATGCCTTTAGTGCATCTGTTATCGGCAAAGCCTTCCCTTAGGGGCAGAAAAAAACAGGCAATAATAAACAGATGAAATATTTGGTCGCCGGACTTGGAAATATCGGCCCGGAATACAAAAATACACGACATAATATTGGCTTTCAGATATTGGATGCTCTTACCGGAGCGTCCAATATTGCTTTTAACGACCGGCGCTACGGGTTCGTAGCAGAATATAAACACAGGGCACGCACATTTATTCTGTTAAAACCATCAACTTATGTAAACCTTAGTGGCAGAGCTGTTCATTACTGGATGAAAAAAGAAAACATTCCTGCCAATAGGCTGCTTGTACTGGTTGACGACCTTGCCCTGCCATTTGGCACAATACGGCTGCGGGCAAAAGGAGGCGCAGGTGGCCATAATGGACTCGAAAACATTAATCAGGTAATTGGCACAAGAAATTATGCTCGCCTCCGCTTTGGCATTGGCGACAACTTTCACCCGGGATTTCAGGTAAATTATGTACTCGGCGAATGGACCGGAGATGAACAAAAAATACTCCCTGCAAAACTCGATGAGTGCATCGAAATTATTCATAGTTTTGGCACTATTGGTGTTGAACGGACTATGAATTTCTTTAATAAAAGAAAATAAAATGGATGAGGTTCGCATCGACAAATGGGTATGGGCAATTAGAATATACAAAACCCGTAGCCAGGCTACCGAAGCCTGTAGGAAAGGGCTTATCTCCATCAACGGCTTACCTGTAAAACCATCAAAAACAGTTCATCCCGGAGAAATTATTAAAGTACGCAAACCGCCGTATGTACGCCACTTTAAAGTATTGGCGCTTGCAGAAAAACGAATGGGAGCAGCAATGGTGCCAAAATTTGCCGAAGATGTTACACCACCCGAAGAACTGGCATTGCAGGAATTGCAAAAAAACATGCGGTGGATAACCCGTGAGAAAGGATCTGGCCGTCCTACCAAAAAAGACCGGCGCGACCTGGACGACTTCTTTAATTGGTAAAATTATTAACTTCAATACTTTATAAAATGCTCATAGCCAATCAAAAAAGAAAAGAAAACATCGCCGAATACATCCTGTATATCTATCAGGTAGAAGATATGATACGAGCCTTTAAACTCGATATGGAACAGATAAAAGAGAAGTTAATACCAATGTACAAAACCACGGAGTCAACCCGCGAAGAAATTATTAAGTGGTATGAAAACCTGGTATTAATGATGCAAAAAGAGGACATCCGCGAAAAAGGCCATTTCCAATTTCTGACAAACCTTGTTTCGGATATGAACCAACTGCATGTTAAATTGATGAAAACATCCGACACGGAATATCAGGCCATTTTTAAAGCTGTTGCAGGTTTGTTACACGAGCTTCGGGACAAAAACAAAACCGCAGCAAATGATATCCATCTCGCACTTGATGCCATTTATGGTTATCTTATCCTGAAAATTCAGAAAAAAGAGGTAACAACAGCAACAACTGATGCCATCAGGCAGTTGAGCGGTTGGATGAGTATTTTATCTAAAAAATACGCTGAATCTGAATCAGGGGAGCTTGATCTTATCTAAAACTTCCCAATCAATCAAAAAGATTTTCATCGCGAATAATCATCAGAATGGCTGAATGGGGAAGAATGATGTATTTTTCGTTATTGAACTCAATCTCGTGGCCACTCCGGTTGAGATAAACAGCCAAGTCGCCAATATGGGTTTGTAAAGGAACATATTTTACCTCTCCAGCCTTTTCTTTCCAGGGTTCATCCTCATCAGAAATAGCAGGGATAGGATAGCCAGGCCCCACTTTAACGATATAACCACTCTGAATCTGCTCTTTCTCCTGCACCGTAGGAGGTAAATAAAGCCCCGATTTTGTTTTTCCCGAGCGGCTTTTAGGTTTTACCAACACACGGTCGCCAACCATTATAAATTTTTCAAGGTTTTTCTCTTCGATTATTAACGACATTACTTTTCGCTTTTTCTTTATGCAAATATAAAAAGTTGGTTTTATTTAAAACATGTACTATTCCGGCCATGCATTCCGCAAGCAAACCTGCGATTACGTCACCTGATAATCACCATGAATATCCGTAAGCACCTCGTAGCCTGTTTCAGTAACCAAAATGGTATGCTCAAACTGGGCCGAAAGTTTATCGTCAACCGTGCGGGCAGTCCAACCGTCGGTTTTATCGATGCGGGTACGTGGTTTTCCTTCGTTAATCATCGGTTCGATAGTGAAAATCATTCCGGGCTTCATTTTTGCCCCCGAATTTCTCCGCGCTGCATGGTCCACCTGTGGCTCCTCATGAAATGCAATACCCACGCCATGGCCACAAAATTCGTATACCACACTGTAACCTTTGGCTCTGGCAAAACGCTGGATAACATAGCCAATATTCCCAAAATAATTTCCGGGCTTAACCTGCTCAATCCCAAGCCGAAGGCAATGTTCAGTAGCTGCAACCAACCTGACAGCTTTATCTGCAACGGCACCTACGGTAAACATTCGCGAAGTGTCGCCAAAATAACCATCCAGAATTGTGGTAACGTCAATGTTAATAATGTCACCTTCAGCCAAAACCATATTTTCCGAAGGAATACCATGGCATACCACATTATTAGGCGAGATACAACTTGACTTGGGATAGCCATTGTAGCCTTTAGTTGCCGGAATCGCATTATGAGAACGCATAAACTCCTCAATCTTATCATCAATAAAACCTGTGCTAACACCCGGTTTCACCAATGATCCTGCATAATCAAGAGTTTCCGCTGCCAGCTTACAGCTTTTTCTTATGCCGTCAATTTGTTCCTTTGTTTTAATAATGATTTTTCCCATTCAAAAACTATTTTTTGCAAAAATGATATTTTATGATCGTATTTTAAAACCGAACAAAAATTTTCAACAAATGTTCAGCTAATCGCCGGTAAAAATATTTTGTTTTAAAATGAATGTTTTAACTTCGTTATTATTAAAATCGATCCGAGATGAAACATGTTCATTATCTTGATACAAAATCTTACTTTATAAACCGCTTTGGCAAACTTTCCACATCGTATCTTTTTTACCAAATGCAGGAAATTGCCTGGGAGCATGCCAATTTACTTGGCCTTGGATTCGACAAGCTGCAAAAAGAACATCAGTTTTGGGTGTTGTCGAGATTACTTGTAAAAATCAATCGGCGGCCCGAATGGAAAGAGCATTTCTCGCTGGAAACCTGGTCGCGTGGCACCGATGGGTTTTACGGCTACCGCGACTTTAATTTCGTAGACGATGCCGACAACAATATTATTCAGGCTACAAGCAGTTGGCTTGTACTAAACATTAAAACAAAGCGCATCGTAAGGTTGTCTGAATTCGATAATTTTCCCAAATACACCGAGAGTGTTTTTGATGGTAACGCCGGAAAAGTTAAAGCACCACAAAGCGATCAGGAACTTCTGTTTACACCTGTTCTTTTTAATGAAATTGATATCAATCAACATTTTAATACTGGACGTTACCTCGAAAGGATTATCGACAGTTATAGTTTTGATTTCCATGAAAAATATGAACTGGAAGAGCTGGAAGTTAATTTTTTAAAAGAAGGCTTACCTGATGACAGGCTCGCTGTTAAAATGCAGATTTCTGATAATGGAAGCCACCTTTGCAGCGTTGTCAGGGAGAAAGATCACGCTGACCTGGTAAGGGCCCGCCTGAAATGGCGAGAAAGATACTAATCAGTAAGGCTTATTAAAGGTTTGCTTTCTCCAATAAACGGATTATTTCACCTACTTTTTCGTCAACAGGCAAATGCCCGTTTATCCAGTAAATTTGAACACCGCGCTTTTGCATACCCCGGAACCAGGTCATTTGCCGTTTCGCAAACTGGTGGATGGCAATTTCAAGTTTTGCAAACATCTCCTCATAAGTAAGCTGGCCGGTGACGTATAACGTTACATACCTGTATTCCAACCCGTAATAAATTAATTGTTCGGGCGTTAACCCCGAATTGAGAAGGCGTTGTACCTCTTCCACCATGCCTTCATCGAGGCGTTGTTTCAACCTTTTTGTAATTCTTTCACGGCGCACCTCACGGTCAAAGTCAACACCGATATTGAGGCTCTTTATATCAGGCATCTCCGATTCCGGCAGCCTGTTTTCTGCATAATATTTTTCAATTTCAATAGCACGAATGGCACGGCGGTCGGTTTCAATATCGGTAGTATTGTGCAGTTTAGGTTTCAGAGAACGCAGGATTTCCGCCAACTCTGCCAGCGATTTCCCTTCCAGTTCTTTACGTAATTTCTTGTTAGGAGGTACTTCTGTAAGCCGATAGTTTTTTAAAACCGCTTCCAGGTATAAACCGCTGCCCCCGCACATCACCGGAAATTTTTTCCGGAAATGGATGTTGTTAAATACCTCTGTAAAATCATTCTGAAAACGGTAAACATTATAGTGGACACCGGCATCTACAATATCCACAAGATGAAAAGGAATTTCCACACCTCCTACCCTATAGTCGTCATAATCTTTGCCTGTACCCAGATCCATTCCCCGATAAACCTGTCGCGAGTCGGCAGAAATAACCTCTCCATTAATTGCAGCAGCTAAATGGGCAGCCAAACCTGTTTTACCGGTAGCTGTGGGGCCAAGTATAGTTACCAGGTTGTAATTCATATGTTTTATCTATTCCAAAACAAAATAACGAATAATTCTTTAAAACCACCGATTTTTACGAAATTGCACCTTCCTGTTTCAAATTAAAATTTAGCCAGAATATGATTAAAGAAGCTTGTGTCGAAACTTTACAGGAAGCTGTTTTAGCAGAAAAATTGGGTGCCGACAGAATTGAGTTATGTTCTGATCTGGCTAACGAGGGGCTTACCCCATCGTTTCACCTAATGCAAGCTGCCTGTGCTACATTAAAAATACCGGTAATGGTTATGATCAGGCCCCGTGCTGGTGGTTTTGTCTATTCAAATACCGACATTGAACAGATGAAGTTGGAAATTAACATGGCCAAAAAGTCGGGTGCTGCCGGAGTTGTTTTCGGTTTACTTGATGGGCAAAACCATATTGACCTGAACAATACAAAAATGCTTGCAGAATATGCGTCACCACTACCGGTTACATTCCACAAAGCAATAGATAAACTGGATGATCCTGTGGAAGGTATAAAGCTGCTTAAAGAAATAAACGGAATAAAGCGAATTCTAACATCGGGAGGAAAAACTACAGCAATGGAAGGAGTTGAAACCATCAAAAAAATGATGGAAACTGCCGGTGATGATTTGACTATTGTTGTGGCAGGAAAAGTTACCGACAAAAATATTGTTGAAGTACAAAAGATTACAAAAGCAAAAGAGCTGCACGGACGCAAGATAGTCGGGGCTCTGCAAGCAGGTTAATTTATAGAATAAATTGTTGGTAAGTTTATGGGTAAACTTTGTATGAATGACAAAGCAACATGCACAACGACCAGGGCACTCGAGAATGCGTTACGATAAAAAAACCAAATTAAAGCACCACTAATGCGGATGTTAAACTAATTGAAAACGCGATTACAACTGGCGTTTCTGGTCGTTGCACAGGGCAATGGAAGCTGGCATCGACGACCTGGGTATTGGCGTATTGTTCGGCCTTTTCGATTATCGGTTTGAAATTCTCGCATTAATGCAGCGTATTTTTGAACTGGAAAAAAATTTGGAGTTGGCCCGCATACCATAAGTGTGCCACCCTTGAACCGGCAACAGGAAGCTTGATAGCCTTCCACCCGCCATTTCCGGTTTCTGATATTGACTTTAGAAAAATAGTTACCATTCTTCGGCTTGCTGTACCATACACGGGCATTATAATGTCAACCCGCGAAACAGCAAAAATGCGGCGCGAAACCTTTGCTTTGAACGTAAGCCATATATCTGCCGGTAGCCGCACCAATCCGAACTATTATTTATACACATCAGGAGCATAAAATTTCAGGTAAAAAAAAGTAAAAACTCTTAATAAAAGATAAAAATATATTAATATTCTTTTAATTTAAAATAAATTATCTTATCATTGACAAAAATTGTGTTAAAATAGATTTTAGTAAAACAAAAAAATAGAAAATGATGAAAAAGTTATTGTTTGTTATTGCACTGATAGCAGTTTATGGATTATCTGTTTCTGCAGCAACAGTTAAAGTTATAAAAACTCAAAAAGCCAATGTAACAATTGTTACGAATGAAGGAGTAAACAAAGATGTGGCTAAGGAAGACGATAAAGATAAAAAAGAAAAAGCTACTGCATCAAAAGCCAAAAGTAAAGGTTGCTGTGATAAAAAATCAGGTAGCGACTGTGCTTCAAAAAGCAAGGCAAAATCTAAAGATTGTGCTTCAAAAAAGGAAAGTGGCTGCTGTGCATCAAAAAGCAAAGCAAAAAAAGATTGCGCTTCAAAAGAAAAAAGTAACTGTAGCAAATCTAAGAAGAAGTAAATTTTTAGCAGGAAACTCTTTTAAAGAAAGCTGTTCGATTACCGGGCAGCTTTCTTTCGTTTTGGCCTGAATATTTTCAGAATAGTAAAACGACTTGCCGGATCATTGTGTAAATCGATTGGAATTTGTACTTTACAACCGTCGAGAACAAGGAAATAATGAAAGCATTATTTTATATTTTATTCTTCCTAATCAGTTCAACATTTGCATTTGGACAGAAAACTTTTTATGATTTTACGGTTACCGATATCAATGGCAACCCATTCAATCTTTCTGACCTGAAAGGTAAAAAAGTGTTGGTTGTAAACACCGCTTCGAAATGTGGATTGACACCACAATACGCACAACTGGAAGAAATCTACAAAAAATATGGTGGCGATGATTTTACCATTATTGGCTTTCCGGCAAATAATTTTGCTAATCAGGAGCCGGGAACCAATAAGGAAATTGAAACATTTTGCGAGAAAAATTATGGGGTAACCTTCCCGATGATGTCAAAAATATCGGTGAAAGGTGATAATATTCATCCTTTGTACAAGTGGCTGACGCAAAAATCGTGTAACGGCAAACAAGATTCTGATGTGGTCTGGAATTTTCAGAAATACCTGATTGACGAAAACGGGAACCTGGTTGAAGTGATTGCCCCCAAAGTTAAGCCTAACGATACACGTATAACAGATTGGATAGAAAAATAGTTAGCTCATAAGTATATTATGATAAGGTATTTGTGCGCAATTATTAAATCAATTTAACTTATTCCGGATACTTAAAAGTTAGTAATTGCTATCGATCCGTCGGATCATTTGCATACACATGCGGCCATTGTGATAGGGAGCTTTCCAACCATTAACTTTATCCATCTCCAACGGTTGCAATTTTGCATCAACACCCCAAAACCATTCGCCTTGCTTTTTGTCGGTAATATGGCGATGGATAAACGACCAGGTCTTTTGGCAGTAATCCATGTATTTTTCATCGTTAAACAACAAAGCACCGTTAAAAAAACCTACAACTGCTTCAGCTTGCGGCCACCAGTCGAATTGCTGCTGCAAATGGCCATTGTTTTTTTCGTAATAAATTCCACCTTGGGGTGAAATACCTTCTCCAATTGTGGTTTCCAGCATCTTTTTTATTGCCGGCAAAACTGCTTTTACTATCTCTTCTTTACCGGTGGCTTCTGCAGCTTCGTATAGCAACCACGTAGCTTCAATATCATGCCCGTAGGAGTCAATTTGCGAACGAGCTGTCCAGTCTTTCTCAAAAAAAAGTACCAGATGCCCCGTTTTCATATCAACAATTTTTTGAAGAAACAATTGAATCAGTTCTTCGAGCCGGTTACGAAGCCGTGCATCAACGTAAACTCTCGACAACCCTGTATAGGCTTCCAGAATATGTAAATGCGTATTCATCGACTTTTTAATGCCAATATCGGCAGGGCTAATATACTGGTCATCCGTTTCCTTCCAGTCGGCTGTTTTCGCTTCGAAGTAACCACCATAAACAGGGTCATAAGCATATTTTTCCATTAGTGAAAAGGTAGTCACGGCAAGCTTTTTAGCACTTTCATCTCCAAACGCCAAATAATATTCCGATAGCGCATAAATCAGAAATGCCTGAGCATAAAATTGCTTTTTTGTATCTTTTACCTTTCCATCAGGAAATATACTCCAATATATTCCCCCGTTCTGTTTATCTATAAACCATGTTTTTATGAGATTATAAGCTGTTTCGGCCATTTTTCTATTAACTGCCGTTGGAAAAAGGTGATAAGCTGCCGAAAAAGTCCACAAAATACGGGTAACCATAACCGCCGATAAAGGCGCATCAGCAAACTTTTTCCCTTCAAAAGTAATTCTCCCGAAAAAAGTTTTCCTTTGTGGATCATAAACCTCATTTACCCAGTATCTCAGGATATTATCCGTGAGTTCAAACTCAAATTCTTTCTTTAATTTACTAATATTCATTCTTTCTTTATTCAAATTAAACCATTAGTAATGCCCTGGCTAAAAATATCCTTATCGTGGCCGGGGTAAAAAATTCCGGCATCAATACGTATCCTGTCCAGGGTTTCCATCAAATCAAGGCTGAACTTCCAGGGCAAAATATCACTTTCTATCCTTCCGGCATCTATACATTCCATTACATGGCGAGCTTCGTGCTGATAGCCAAATCCTTCTTTAACGGGCAAATGAATAAGCAAGGGCTCTTTACCCTTTTTTACCACAGTTATGTTGGTAGGCGCAAACCATCGCGGGTTCAATACCAAATAGCCATTTTCGCACCAATATTCCGTTTGCGTTGACGAATGGGCATTGAACCCTGAACTCAGGGTAGCCATTTTCCCATCGTTGTACTGAAAAATTATGTTTATACTCTCCTCTGAACCTGTTGAGCTGAATGTTGCCAGTGTTTTCAATTTATCAGGTTTTCCGAACGATGTTAATGCAGCAAAAACCGGATATATGCCTACATCAAGCAGCGATCCCGCTCCCAGGCTGATATTGTAAAGCCGTCGCTCTTCATTGAAAGGGGCATTAAATAAAAAATCGGATCGTATAGCTTTTAAACTGCCCAACTCTCCTGAGTCAACTATTTCCAAAGCCTTGTGAAAACTCGGCTGAAAAGCCGTCCAAAAAGCTTCCATCAAAAAAGTTCGGTTAACTCTGGCTGTTTCAATCATTTCCTCCGCTTCCTTTTTATTAATGGCAAACGCTTTTTCGCACAAAACAGCTTTTTTATGGTTAAGACACATTATAGTATGCTTATGATGAAGAGAATGGGGAGTTGCTACATAAACAATATCAACAGCAGGGTCATTTAGCAGCCGCATATAATGTTGCATTAGGCAAGAGTTTAAGATCGTTACTAAATTTTTTTGCAATATGGCCGCAGCCAAGTATTGCCCAATTATATACATTTTTCACCATTGGGGTCGTATTTTAAAATTCAATTAAAAAAACACCTATATTACTTATTTACAGATATTTATTCTTGCATCATCAACATAATCCACATATAGAAGCTAAGTTTCTTATTGCAAGAAACAAAATGTTATGATAAAACCCATGTACAACGAAGGAAAATGCTTAAATTCCATTGATTCTGTTTTGAATAGATAATAAAAACACTCATTTTTACAATACAGCAACAAATCAACTAATAATCATAAAATTAACATCATCAAACAAAGAAAGTAAAATGGACAGACGAAAATTTATTGGGAAAACAGCTATTGGGGCAACAGCCGTCACGGTAATTCCCCGCCACGTGCTTGGTGGTAATGGTTTTGTAGCCGCCAACGACCACATTAATTTAGGTTTTATCGGAACAGGAAAACAAATCTATGTCCTGTTGAATAGAATCGGAAAATGTAAAGGGACAGTTGCCATTGCCGCCAGTGATGTGTATAAAAGCAAACTAGACACTTTTGTTGATACAGCGAATAAAAACAACGCCGACAAAGGGCTAAATACCAAAGTGGCTCCTTACCATTACTATCGTGAATTACTGGAACGACCTGACATTGATGCAGTTGTAATTGCATCTCCAGACCACTGGCACGCTCAAATGGTTGTAGATGCTGCAAAAGCAGGAAAAGATATCTATTGTGAAAAACCGTTGGCACTAACAGTTGCCGAAGGACGTGCAATGGTTAATGCTACACGCAAGTACGACCGCGTATTTCAAACGGGTAATATGCAACGTTCATGGCGCGACTTCCGCCATGCTGTTGAGCTGGTACGGAATGGTTATATAGGCGATATTAAAGAAGTTAATGTTAGTGTGGGCGAACCTGTAAAACAGTGTGATCTGCCTTCGCAACCCATACCTGAAGGCTTAGACTGGAATGAATGGATAGGGCCTTCGCTTTACCGCGGCTTTAATGAAGAACTGGCACCCAAAAGTAGCGATGACCCATGGGCATGGTGGCGCGGTTACCGGGACTTTGGAGGCGGGCTGATAACAGACTGGGGAGCCCATATGTTTGATATTGTACAATGGGCACTGGATATGGACCACTCTGGCCCTGTTCAGTTTATTCCTCCGGAAGAACCTGCGGCAAAAAACGGGCTTTCAATGGTTTATGAGAACGGCGTGCGGGTAAACCACAAACAGTGGGGAACCAAAGCTGACTTTAACGGCGTTCAGTTTATTGGTACCGAGGGGAAAATAGAAGTAAGCCGGTCATTTTTGCGCACTTTCCCAAATGAAGGGCTGGCAAAAACCAATATGAAAGATAGTGATAAACGGGTTTATTTTTCTGATAACCATTACCAGGATTGGATTGATGCCATGAAAAACCGCACAAAACCCATTTCAGATGTGGAAATCGGCCACCGCACAGCTTCGGTATGCAATGTAATTAACATAGCCTACGAGCTGCAAAGGCCTTTGTTGTGGGATCCCAAAGCTGAAAACTTTTTTGGCGACGAATTTGCCACTATGATGCTCTCGCGACCATTCCGTGGTAAGTGGGATTTTACTGCTTTCTAATTATTTATTTATCAAATAATTCAAGTACTGAAAATAGATAAAAAAATATTTCAGGATAAATTTCGGGAAGTAAAACATCAACCTGATACCGCTGCCGACATTCCTGTGATTTTATTTGGTTACGTATGGGGAGCCAGTATTAAGAATTACTCCGGGAAATTACATCTTGGTTGTCCGGCAATCTCAATACTTAATAAAAATAACATAGAACCAAATATATCTCCTCTTTTACTCCTTTCGTGATGCATAAATATCATCAATCAAGTGCTGATATTTAACTGCAAGCATATTTCGGCGTAATTTCAGTGTAGGCGATAATTCGCCACTGGCAGGAGTCCACTCTTCGCATACCAGGCGTACCCTGTTAATTTGCTCGTGGGATCCCAGTGTTTTATTAATGGTGTTTACCTCTTTTTGGATAAGTTCCGCAACCTCCTGGTTTTTAATTAATTCTTTATTGTCTTTATAATGAATTTTATGTTTGGCGCACCAGTCGTGGAGCAACGGAAAATTTGGTGATATCAATGCACTGGCAAATTTTTCATTGGCTCCTATCACCATCACCTGTTCAATCATATCTGACGTTTTCAGCTTATTTTCAATCATTTGTGGTGCTATGTACTTTCCACCTGAAAGTTTAAAAACTTCTTTTTTCCTGTCGGTAATTTTCAGGTACTTACCTTCATCCATAATGCCTATGTCGCCGGTATGAAACCATCCATTGGCATCAATAACTTCCGCAGTAAGTTCCGGTGCTTTGTAATACCCTTTCATCACTCCCGGGCCTTTACAAAGAATCTCGCCATCTTCTGCAATTTTCACTTTAAACCCCTCAATTATTGGCCCTACCGTTCCGATTTTTACTTCATTTCTGGCAGGATTATTAACAGCAATTACCGGCGATGTTTCTGTTAACCCATATCCTTCAAGATTCATCATTCCGGCCATTCCGAGTACACGGGCAATGCGTGGTTGCAATGCAGCGCCGCCTGAAACAATGTAAACAATGTTACCCCCCAGTGCCTCTCTCCATTTAGAATAGACTAACCTGTCAGCAAGTCTTATTTTTAAAGTCATCAGGGGGCTGTATTTTTTATTGAATTCAAAATATTGGGTAAGGTTTAATGCCCAAAAATAAATCGACTTTTTAAGTCCTGACAGCTCTTTCCCTTTACTTACAAAGCCATCGTACACTTTTTCCAAAAGCCGCGGTACGGAGTTAAATATGTGGGGTTTTACCTCTTTTAATGCAGCAATAATCTGGTTAAGGCTACCCACATAATAAACACCCATGCCTTTATACTGAAAATGGTAATTCACACTACGCTCGTATATATGGCAAAGTGGCAAAAAACTAATTACGCGGTGGTCTTTCCCCAGGTGGTGCATTTTTGAGTGCGAAACAAAATTAGAAACCAGGTTTTTCTGGGTCAGCATCACCCCTTTCGGAACCCCGGTAGTTCCGGAAGTATAAATCAGCGTTGCCAGGTCTTCTGGCTGAATAGAACTCTTAATATCCTGTAATTCGGGAAATAAGCTATCTTTATTTGTTTCACCCAGCGTTAATATCTCCTCGTAGTTTTTGACTCCTTTCACCTCGTCGAAAGTATAAAAATGATCGAGTCCATCAATAAGGTTGGCCAACGGTTGTAACTTTTCATATAGACTGACATTACCGGCAATAAGCATCTTCACTTCCGCATGCTTCAGAATATAACGGTACTCATCTTCACTAATAGTAGAATAAATAGGAACATGCACCACACCAATCATCGCCATTCCCATGTCAGCAAAGTTCCACTCAGGCCTGTTGTTGGCAACTGTGGCAATCTTATCGCCTTTTTTGAATCCCAACGCCATCAGCCCCAGGGCAAAAAGGTGCGATTTTTCATTGTATTCTTCGGTTGAGTAAGTGTACCAATCACCATCCTTTTTACCCCCCAAAGCATCTTTTCGTGAAAATTCTTCTAAATTACGCTCAAGAATATCAAATGTTCGGGTAACCTGTTTTCCCATACTTAATCAATTTAAATGCGCCAAATATAATGGTTTTGCCAATGGTATAAATTTGTAAATCAGGTTAACACACCAATAATCTTCTTATTTAAAATAATTACAAATAACAATAACCATCAGATATTCAAAGCATTACACAAATACAGATTGAATAATTGTACGATAAATTCAAAAAATCAAGGCAAGGTAATCTCTATTGTTCACAAAAAATTTAGAGGTTGTAGGATAAAAACTGTTGGATAACCGGAATAGAAGCTGCTGTTTCTATTTCCTTTTCCTTTTGTAATATGGCTTTTGAACTGCAACAAATTTCCAGGTAAGTTTTGCGCCAAAAAACCGAGGAGTACCAGGGAGAAAGGTTTTTATACCCAAAAGATTCCCATCGTTACCAATGGCAGCAATATATTTCTCGTTGAGAATATTTTTTGCGTATAAATCGAGTAAAAGCGCTGGTTTCACAAGCTCAATACCTGCTTTGGCATTAAGTGTGCCATAAGCACTCTGTTCTATTCCTTCGGAGTTCACCTGGCCCATACGGAAATCTGTTTTATAAGTGAACCAGGGTGACAGAAACAATCGAATATTATCGGTAATCATAACGCTGGTGCCTATACCTGCCGCAACAGCATGCTTTGGTGCATAAGGTAGTGTTCTGGAAATATTCGTGGAGTCGGTACCTCCGTTCGACACACTTGTTTTTAAAAATGTATAGTTACCAAAAACTGACAGCCCTTTTAGTATTTCTGACTTCATTTTCACTTCGACACCTTTAATGGTAGCATTTCCAAAATGCTGCAAATCAAAAGTAACTTCCGAAAAATTGGCACCCGCCTTTAAAACTGGTTGTTGAAGGTTTTCAAACTGCTGGTAAAAACCGATTGCACTAACAAAAATACGTCGCCAAAAAGAAAATTTCGTTCCAGCTTCATAGGTGGTTAATTTTTCAGGTTCCGGCTCCTGAAGTTCACCTGCCAAATTATAATGAAGTACCGGGTTACGTTGTCCGGTGGAATAACGGATAAACAGGTTGATATTGTCGGTGAAAAAGTATTGCAAACCTGTGTTCCAATTGATGTTAAAAGCTTTTTGTTTTCCTTCGACAGTTTCCCGTGGTGTAAAAATAAAAGCACTGTTGCCGCTATTTACAGATTGCCCGTTGCTCAGTTTCAGCCAGCTGTAATTTGCCCTTATACCGCCAAAGAGTACTGCACGGCGTAGAAACTGTAAACTGGTATTTAAATATGCTCCACCGGTTTTGTCTTTCAATATGTCACTGCGCAATTCATAAAGTGATCCTGTTTCGAAAAGGCCATTTTGTAACCCATCGCCTGCAAAAAAAAGATTTTGTGTCCTCTTCGCCCACACCAGGTCAACGCCTATGGCTCCATTTAATCGGCTAAAAAGTGAATAATTAAACCGAATATCCTGATAAAACCGGGTATCTGCTTTTTCATTTTTAAAATTCAAAATAGGTTGCACGCTGCCATCAGCATCCCAGTTGTTTTTTCCGCTATTTTTTACATATGCGCTTGTTGTAGTCCAATAAAAATGTTCGTTTTGGGCATAGCGGTATTTCAATATCGTACTAAAAAGCTGTTTTTCAGATCCAAGATTCTCTGGCGAACTGAGGTTAGATTGATAAAAAAAGTCTTTTTCTGCAACAGCCGGCACACTGATGTTTTCCAAAATAAAGCCTGCCCCATTTTTTGTTTCTTTCTGATAATTTACAAGCAAATCCAATTTCATGTTGTATTTCGGAATAAACCTTAAGCTAACCTTGCCAGCCGTATTCCTGCCACCATTCAAATTAATTCCAGAATTATCTTTTATGTAACCGTCAGTATTGGTATAAAAACCAGCTGTGCGAGCATAGAGTTTATCTTTTAGAATGGGGATATTTACTGCTCCAACCACTTCTTTTCGTAAAAAGCTGCCTCCACCCGTAGTTAAATAGCCGCCAAAATCCTGTTTAATGCTATTGCTATAATATCGTATTTCACCCATTTCAGCATAAGAACCACCACCTGTTTGCAATCCGTTATTAACAATTATTTTTTCCATATCGAAGGGTTCGAAAGGTAAAAATGCAGGATCAACAGGAACGCCGTCAGTTTTAGCTGCCAGGCGTGGAAATATCCCAGGCGAGAAACCACAGGAGCCGATACCCCTAAAAACATAGAGCGGATTAATACTGCCTGTTTCTGAAAAGAAAGTACCACACAAAAAATCCGACAGTTCCGTCACATTAACGATAGCTGTTTTTTCGAATAAGTCAGCATCAGCTACGTAACTTCCATAAGGCACATCCTGAACGTGCTCTTCGTGATTTTGATATTCAGTAATTTCCGGAAGAAAATGAGCTTTATCCTCATCAAGGGTAATATTGTGAAAATTTTGCCCCGGCTTCAATACATAATCGATGTATTTGTTTTGGTAACCCATCAACGAAAAATAAATCCGCATCTTACTTTCCGGAAGTTTATAGAAAAAATATTCCCCTGCGCCGTTGGTATGCACACTCTTTCTCAACCCCGGAATATGAGCATGAACTCCCACAAGCAAGTTACCATCAGCATCCCTAACTTTCCCCCTGAAAAATATTGGTTCTGTTTGTATCTGGACAGATTCTACCTTGCGGTATTTTCTTTTGACCTTATCGCGTTTTTTGGCCTGGCCGGTTGCAGTAACCGAAAATAATATAACGATTATAGAAACAACTAAGAACCTCATTTCTAATAGCTTTAACTTTTGTATGCATATAATAACGAAAAAAACAAAGAAATAATGTGGTACATTTCGGGCCGAAGGCAAATTTTCAGCTATGTAAAATTATTGTACTTATTGTTGTGCCATTAATGAGAAAAGAGGGGCGACAAGCGCCCCTCAGGGAAGGCAATACCGAATTAAATAAATAAAATCTTCACAAAGATTTCTGCCTTCGCTACTAAAACGCTTAATTCTGCTTTTTATTATCGGATGTTTTTAACCGTTTGTGCAACTATTTTTCAATACCTGTACTCTAATGATAAGATAACATTAAACCCGGGAGCAACTAAGCCTGAGGAATATGGCCGATAACCGGTATCAAGAATATTTTCTATTCCACCGGATAGCATAAGTTTTTTGTCGATCCTATAGCCTCCCTTTAGATTCAAAGTAACCCATGAAGGTGAAAACGGATTTCCATTTTTGTCAGAGGCATACAAATAATTCTTTTCTCTCTCAGATGGAGCAAGATTTTTATAGCTTATTTTACCATTGTAAACAATATAAAGGTCTGCAAACCACTGGTGGTATTCAAAAAGAAGATGAGAACTGCCAAATACCGGCGGCACATGGCGCACTGCATAACCATCAGAATCTTCTCCTTTCATCACGGTAATATCGTGGCGCGTTCTAAGTTGATGAGTAAGATAAACCCCTGTTTCCAAAGTGGCTCCATAAACAACTGCAGCATCAGTATTCACAAGTGCTTCCACTTTACTCATTGTACCATTGTAACGCATTGAATCTTTTCCATTCAGTACATAATCCCGCCGTACCATCACATCTTTCAATCGCGTATAGAATCCTGACAATGAAATACTTGACTTCTTTTCAAATGACCTCGTCAGGTTTATCTCAATATTTCGTGCATATTCCGGTTTAAGATTAGGATTAGGAACAATTACATTCCCCGGCTCCGAGTCAAATACTTTAGCAACATCATCGATATTGGGAGAGCGAAATCCTGTGGAAAGATCAACATTAATCTGCCAACTATCGTCGGGGTGCCACACCATTCCAAGATTTCCAATAAACGCCGAATTTTTCATATCAAAACCTTCGAAAGGAAAGCCGAAGCGGGGATCAAACTTTCCTTTCATCCAGGTGTATGTGTAGCGGGTACCCGCCTGAACAACAATCTTTTTTTTCCAGTTAAACTTATACGACAAATAGCCAGCAAAACTGCCATACTCTGAGTTATCGGGGTAACGCGATGGGATGGCCTCACTTCTACCTGAACCGATGTTTACTTCGGTTCCCGATGAATTGATATAGTTATAGTAGCTTTCTGCACCATAAAAAATATCATTTTGCCAGTTGATGTTCTTTACCAGGTCCAAATTCATGGAATAGATAGACAGACACTCCTTTCTGCCATTACGTACCGGGTTGTTCAACAATCGGTCGTATCTGCTTTCGCTATATTTCTGAAATGCTGTCTGCAAATTAATTTTATCAGCAAAAGAAGCCATAGGTATCATTTTCAACTGACCGGAGAAAAGGCTCCACACCTGAGGGCCATAGTACCATTCCCCATATCGCAAATGGTTGTTACGGTAAATAATAAGCCTGTCGTACCGAAAAATATCTGAACTGCGAGAATGATTAGCATTCAAAATTATATCTGTCTTTTCCGATGGCCTGAAGCGCAGTTTACCAAGTATATTGAACTGACTGTAACCGGTATAACGTTGTATCAATTCGTTACTGTTTTTCTTAATATGATCTTCGCCATCGAAACCATTTTTTACTACGTATTCCTTACGCAGGTATTTATCTCGCACATTGGAACCCATTCTTAAATCACCAAAATTAGTGAATGTACTGCTAATCAATGCAGCCATTTTTTCGTTTCCCAGGTTTACAGTAGCATGTATTGTTTTTTCAAAATTTGCACTGGAAATACGAGTAAATGCTTTCCCGGTGGTTCGTGTATTACCCGTTGTGGATAATTTCGGCATAAGGGTATTGAAACTCATAACCCCACCCAAAGCATCGCTTCCGTAAATAACCGATCCGGGGCCCAAAATAATTTCGGCGTTTTCCAGGCTGTTAGCATCCACAGAGATTACATTTTGCAGGTTACCACTACGGTAAATAGCATTGTTCATACGAATTCCGTCAACTACAATTAACAAACGGTTAGCAGCAAATCCCCTTATCATCGGGCTTCCACCTCCCATTTGGCTTTTTTGGATGAATATACCGCCGCCAGTACCCAACAAATCGGCCGTGGTTTGAGGATTAAACTGCATTACTTTTTCCTGACTGAGCTTAATCACACTCTGCGGCACCTCCGCCTTTGACTGTTTCCACCGGCTTAACGAAACAACCACCTCATCAAGCTTAACAGGTACGCTAATCAGGTAAACCAATCCTCCCTGTCGGACTATTTTTTGTTTTGTTGATACGAAAGAAAGATACGATGAATGCCGAAAATATATTTTACCCGTGGCTTCCATTTTATCAATAATTACCCTGCCTTGGGCATCTGTTTCTGCCGAATAATTATCAGAATAAACCAATACGCCTTCTATGGGCATACCCGTAGCAGCATCAAAAACTTCAACCAACTGGCCTTCAGCTAAAAAACAAGAAAAAATAAATAATATGCTTAAAAAATATCTCATTCCTTATTTTTTGCAAATGTAAAAAAGTAAAAAACAATGTTAAATGAAAATTAGATGCTGAACCTGACTTTTCTTATGAATACAGGTTTTAGATTAAAAACAAGGTTAAATAAAGCTATATCAAATGCATTGTTAGTTGATGATTTGAGCAATGCTCCGGAATATCAAAAATCGTTTTTGATTCAAAAACAGAATTCGCAACTAATTGAAAATAAGACCATTGCTTTCATAAATCTTATTTCTGGCAGTTCTTCAACAAAAAGAAAATTGCTGATAATAATTGAAAAACAAATTTTCTATGGGATATTGCATAAGATTTTTTAATTTTATACGAAAGTATATATGAATTATACGGTTTTTTATTTCTCAGTTTAGTATTACTGATTTAAATAAGCCAGATTCAAAATCATTATTAAAAATTAAAATCTAGTAAAAATGGGAGTTTTAAAAGTAATTGAAGTATTATCTTCCTCAAAAAAAGGATGGGAAGATGCAGCAAAAATAGCAGTAAAAACAGCAAGTAAAACTGTAAAGAATATCCGTTCCGTCAACATCTCAAATCAAAGTGCAGTTGTAGTTGATGGCGAGATTGTTGAATATAGGTTGAATGTTAAAATGACATTTGAAGTTAAGTAACCATACATTTTCAAAAGGCTGAAAAGAGGGCTATAATCATTTGTCAGCCGGAAAGGAAATCATTTGGCGTGGATTAAATCGAAATCAACCAAGCTGAAAAATTTCCTTTCTTTGTTTTCACATCTGTTTACCAAGCCGTTACCAGATACGTAGTGTTAAATTCATATGCTAAAATAAAATGAGAACATTTTTATTAATGGCAGTTATGACATTTCTGCTGATAGCAGTTGGCGGAATGATTGCCGGCACGTCAGGGATTATTGTGGCAATAGTAATTGCTGCTGTTGGTAATTTTGTAAGCTATTGGTTTAGCGATAAAATGGTTTTAAAAGCTTACCGGGCAGAGCCTCTTTCGAGCGACCACAGAATATATAAAATAGTAGAAGAATTGGCAAGTAAAGCCAAATTGCCAATACCAAAGGTATATTTGATTAATCAGGAACAGCCCAATGCTTTTGCAACAGGCCGTAATCCTGAACATTCTGCCGTAGCAGTAACCCGCGGGTTAGCAGAAAATATGGATGAAAATGAGCTGAGGGGTGTTATAGGCCATGAACTGGGCCATATTAAACACCGGGATATACTTACCGGTACCATTGCAGCAACAATGGCAGGCGCCCTTGCCTCGCTGGGGTATTTAAATATGTACGGCGGAGGCAGGCGAAGCAGAGGAGGAAATGTAATTTTATTCCTTGTGGCTATGATTGTTGCCCCTTTGGCCGCTTCGCTTATCCGTATGGCCATTTCAAGAACAAGGGAATACGAAGCTGATGAATTTGGTGCTAAAATTAACGACAACCCGGACTATCTGAGCAATGCACTGCTAAAACTCGAAAATTGGAGAAAAATAGTCCCCATGCGTGGAAACCCTTCAACTTCACACATGTTTATTGTAAACCCCTTTACAAAAAGAGGATTAGCAAATTTGTTCAGTACCCATCCGAGTACTGCCGACAGGATTCGAAAACTGAATGAACTTAAAAAAAATATGCACTCCGGAATAATACAAAACACATCATGGGATTCCAACAGGTATAACAAAGATGAAGGTTTATATAACCGCTAATATTTATAAATTCATGCAACTAATTACTTTTAACAATCAACTCGAAAAGGATAAAATAAAAAAAGAAACTAAGAAAATGCTGAAAGAAATCGGCGATCTGCAATACAAGATGTTAGCCGGAAAAAAATTCAGTATTCTTATAATTTTTCAGGGCTTAGATGCTTCGGGGAAAGATGGTGTTACACGTAAATTATTAAAGTATTGTAATCCCGTTGGTTATTCGGTAACCAGCTTTAAAAAACCTACTCCCGAAGAATATGCCCACGACTTTTTATGGCGGATACACAAGCACACTCCCGGCAAAGGAGAAATAAAAATATTTAACCGTTCTCAATACGAAGATATTCTTGTACCAACAGTTGAAGGCTTTTTACCTGCCAGCCTTGTTGAAAAGCGCTACGATTTAATCAATGATTTTGAGAAAATTATATCACATAACGACACTGTTATCCTTAAATTTTTCCTGAACGTTTCGCCCGATGTACAGAAGGAACGATTAATGGAGCGTTTGGAATTAAAAGAAAAACATTGGAAACATAACGATGGAGACTGGGAAACCCGCGAGAAATTCGACAAATACATTGCTGTTTATAAAACGATACTTGAGCGTTGTAATGTAATACCCTGGCATATAGTTCCCGCCGATGAAAATTGGCAAAAACTTTATTATGTGGCTAAAGAAGTTTTAGATACGCTAAAAAAAATGGACTTAAAATGGCCCGAGTTGGAAACTGAAAGATTCAAAAAATAAAAGAATTGCTATTTTAAGTTCATTAAAATATTTTTAAAATGCTTTACAAGGGAAGACGTCAGAGTACGAATATAGAAGACCGCCGTGGTATGAGTACTGGTAAGAAAGTAAGTATTGGTGGTGGTGTTGGAGCCGTTATAGTAGCCATTTTATACCTTGTAATGGGTGGCGATCCGCAAGATGTACTGAATTCTTTTGATCAACAAGGCCAGGGCTATTCACAAACAACTTCAAATTACCAACCCAGTGCCCACGAGCAGCAACTTGCTGAATTTGTTAGTGTTGTATTGGCAGATACAGAAGATGTTTGGAAGAAGATTTTTAATGCTTCGGGGCTACAATACCGCGAGCCTAAACTTGTTCTTTTTAATAAAGCGACAGAGTCTGCCTGTGGTTTTGCACAAGCAGCTACCGGGCCTTTCTATTGTCCCGGTGACGAAAAAGTATATATCGACCTTAACTTTTTGGAACATTTACAGCGCCAGCTGGGTGCCCAGGGCGATTTTGCAGTAGCTTATATTATTGCTCACGAAGTAGGGCACCATGTTCAGAATCAACTGGGGGTTTTAGGAAAAGTGAATTCCCTGAGAGGCAGAGTCTCTCAGCGGGAATACAATGCCCAAACAGTAAGGTTGGAATTACAAGCCGATTTTTATGCCGGCGTATGGGCTTACCATGCACAGAAAATGAAAAATATTCTTGAAGCCGGTGATATAGAGGAAGCCATAAATGCTGCCCAGGCAGTAGGCGACGACAGGATTAGAAAACAATCGCAAGGGTATATAGCTCCCGATTCTTTTACACACGGTACCTCGGCGCAACGTATGCACTGGTTTAAAAAAGGATTGGCCACGGGCAATCCCAAAGAAGGAGACACATTTGCACGTGGCGCCATTTAGGCAATTACCTTCTGCCCCTCAGGCCGAGTACTCCTAAAATTCCGCGAGTAATTTCTAAGGCTACCGATTTGGTAACCTGGCTTTTCATTATCTTTTCAAATGTGGAAGTTTGTTTTGATGAACGGGTTGAACGTTTTTTCTTTGTTGACTTGCGACTACTATATTTGGGTGGCGAATCCTGCTGGCCGTCAACATGTTTTTTGATCCTGTGATGCAACATTTCGTAGGCACTCTCGCGGTCAAAAACAACATTGTATTTGGCACTCAAAGTCGAACTTCTCAGAATTTCCTTTATTTCCACATCCGTTAACACATCCATTCTTGAGTAAGGAGGCCTCATCATGGTGTGTACCAATTCCGTTGGCCGGCCCTTTTCATCCAATGTTGTCACCAACCCTTCACCAATACCCAGTTGGGTAATCAACTCGTCAACCTTATAAAAATCTGAATATGGGTAATTTTCCGATGCCGTAACAATATCTTTACGGTCTTTTGCCGTAAATGCCCGCAGCGCATGTTGTACTTTTGTACCCAACTGCCCCAAAACTTCAGAAGGAATATCGGATGGCGACTGTGTAACAAAAAATATACCTACCCCTTTTGAGCGTATTAATTTAACCGTCATTTCAAACTGATCAAGTAGCGTTTTTGAAGCGTTTTTGAAGATAAGGTGAGCTTCATCGATAAACATTACGAGCTCAGGTTTGGAAGGATCACCAAGTTCGGGCATTTTTTCAAAAATTTCGGCAAGCAAGCACAACATAAAAGTACTGAACAACGCTGGTTTTGTTTGCATATCCGTTAATCTGATCACATTGATCACGCCCTTTCCATCCCTCGTTTTTTGCATAAGGTCAAAAACATCAAATGATGGTTCTCCAAAAATTTCATCTGCCTTTTGCTGCTCCAGTGCAATAATATTACGCAAAATCACTCCCGCAGAAGCAGAATTGACCAGTCCGTATTCGCGACCAAAATGCTCTTTTCCTTCGTTTAAGATGTAATCGATCACACTTTTCAGGTCTTTAAAATCTAAGATTGGAAGCTTTTTATCATCGCAATATTTAAAAATCATTGCCAAAACACTGCTTTGGTTGTCGTTTAAGTCGAGTATTTTCGCCAGCAATACAGGCCCATATTCAGAAACCGTGGCTCTCATTCTTGCACCGGGCTCGTCTGAAATAGATAAAAACTCCAACGGAAACGCCTGTGGTTTCCAGTCAAGATTCATTATCCTTGATCTTTTTTCAATCACTGCATTTGTTGTACCGGGTGCACCAAGGCCACTCAAGTCTCCTTTAATGTCCATAACCAACACCGGTACTCCGGAATTCGAAAGTTCTTCGGTTATAAGCTGTAACGATTTGGTTTTCCCGGTACCGGTAGCGCCGGCAATTAAACCATGGCGGTTAAATGATTTCAGCGGCAGCCTTATTTCAACATTAGGTTCGTACTGGTCACCCAAAACAGATGAGCCGATTAATACCGATTCACCCTTAAATTTATACGAGTTTTCTACAGCTTCCAAAAAACGTTCTTTATCCATAGTATGTATATTTTTGCGTTATTTTTACGTTGAATATACAATTTTCTTATATTTAAAGTGTATTTTGAAAATATTTAAAATAACTATTTAGCTTTTAATCATTATAAAATTAGAATTATGGCAAAAAAAATCAATGAAATTGAAGGAATTGGCCCGGTTTTCGAAGAAAAACTTGCCGGCGCAGGTGTAAAAACAGTAGAAGGTTTGTTGGAAGCCGGCGCAGCAAAAGCCGGTCGTAAAAAATTGGCTGCAGATACCGGAATTGAAGAATCAAAAATTTTAAACTGGGTGAATAAAGCCGATTTATTCAGGATTAAAGGTATTGGTTCACAGTTTTCGGAACTACTGGAAGCTGCCGGTGTTGACACTGTTAAAGAACTACGTAACCGTAATGCTGAAAATCTTCATGCAAAATTAGTTCAGGTTCAGGAAGAAAAGAAAATTACACGTGCTGTACCTGCACTCTCCCAAGTAGCTGGTTATATTAAACAAGCATCTGAATTGCCTCCAATGGTTACATATTAGTAACGAAATTATAAGTTAACAAAGCTGTTTCTAAAAAGGAACAGCTTTTTTTATGATGCTGCAAATAAAACCTGCTATTTTTAGTTCTTTCCCCAAGGGTATTGTAAGTTACAGCCACTTCCTGTTATATTTACAAAATAAAATACTAAATCAAATTACCATGCGCTTCTTTTGGCTTCTTTTTGCTGCTTTATTGAGTTTCGAAATAGTAGATGCTCAAACCCTGACAATAAACAAAGATGAATATTTTGAAATGCCCGGGCTGAATGTTATGGTTTTTTACGATATATATCCCGAGGGTCACCAAGGTGCGGTGGGAATAATACAAAACGGAACGCGTGTGGCCACCAACGGTGATCTTCGCCTGGAGCCCACTCCAGGCCAGTGGCAGCCAATTCCCAAAACCGGAAAACGTGAGGTTTATCCTGAAAAGAATGAGATTAGTATAAAGTGTAGCTATCCCGATGAAAGCCGAAACAGAAAAGGGTTCAATCCTATTATTTATCCTGATTTGAGTTTCAGCTACAAAGTAAGGGTAATAGGCGAAGGTAAAAAATTCAGGATTATTGTTGACTTAGACGAACCATTACCCGAAGAATGGGTTGGAAAAGTGGGCTTTAACCTGGAGTTCTTTCCGGGATTATTATTTGGAAAGCCCTGGTATCTTGATGAAACATCGGGTATTTTCCCCTCGCAGCCCAATGGCCCTATGCAGAAAGATACCGACGGAACCTGGCAGGCTTTACCAATGGCAACAGGAAAAAAACTAACTATTGCCCCTGGGTCTCCTGCTCAGACCATGAAAATTACCAGTTTTAGAGGCGACCTGCAACTACTCGACGGACGATTTTACCATAACAACGGATGGTTTGTAGTCCGCTCCAAAGTGCCTGCTGCAGCAACAATAAATGCAATAGAATGGCTCGTTGAACCCAATATTATCGAAGGTTTCAGGCAACAGCCAGTAGTACATGTAAGCCAGGTAGGTTATCATCCCGATCAGCAGAAAACAGCCAACATAGAACTTGACAAACAAGAAAAAGACGTTCTGGAAACAAGCCTGATATTATGGAATGATTTAGGACAGCCTGTTGTTGTCAAAAAAGGGGCTCCCAACCTGTGGGGAAAATACCTGAGGTTCAAATACTACCAGTTTGATTTTACCGACATAAAAGCTCCTGGTATTTATCAGATCAAATATGGCAACCATTTTTCTGAACCTTTTCGGATAGATAAATCTGTTTACGAAAAAGATGTATGGCAACCAACTTTAGAATATTTTCTTCCGGTACAGATGTGCCATATGCGCGTCAACGAAGGGTATCGGGTATGGCATGGCCTCTGCCACATGGATGATGCCCTGATGGCACCTTTGGACACCAACCATTTTGATGGTTATAAACAGGGCCACTCAACGCTAACAAAATTCGAACCTATGGAACACGTACCGGGGTTGAATACCGGAGGCTGGCACGACGCAGGTGATTACGACCTTCGTGTGGAATCGCAGGCAGGCACGGTGTGGACATTGGCAATGATTTACGAAGAATTTGGCATCAACTGGGATCAAACTACCATCGATCAGGAAAAACACCTGGTTGAAATTCACCAGCCGGATGGTAAGCCAGATATTTTACAGCAAATAGAACACGGTGTAAAAACTATTTTGGGTGGGTATGAAAACCTTGGAAGATTATACCGCGGAATAATTTGCAATAACCTGAGACAATATGTTTTGCTGGGTGATGCATCGGTGATGACAGACGGATTATCATATAACCCCGAGCTTGCCGAACAAAGCCAAACCGTTACAGCATCGGGCTTACCCGATGACCGGTGGGTTTTTACCGAAGAAAATGCCGCTCACGAATATACTGCCATACAGGCATTAGCAGCCGCAGCAAGGGTGCTAAAAAACTATAACCCGGAACTTGCCAAACGGTGCCTTTCAGCAGCTGAAAAAATTTATGCCAAAACCAACAATTCAACGAAAAGGAACATGGCAGGGAAAGTAAATGCTACATGTGAGTTATTAATCAGTACCGGCAACAAAAAATATGCCCTGGAGCTTTTTGAAATGAAAAAGCAGGTTATTGATAACATTTCTCAAACCGGTGCATCGGTGTCAAGAATTTTAAAAACGTGTGAAAACGAAAATTTTAAAAATGATGTTATGGCTGCACTGGAAAAACGCGCTGCCAACCTAAAAATGCAACAAATGGAAAATCCTTTCGGAGTACCTTACCGAATAGCTATTTGGGGCGATGGCTGGGGCATTCAGCAATTGGGAATGCAACACTATTTTCTTCATAAAAATTATCCCGAACTTTTTAGTGCCAGCCTTATGCTGAACGCCCTTAACTTTATTCTCGGAAACCATCCGGGTGAAAATACCTCTTCATTTGCATCGGGTGTAGGTTCACGTTCGGTAAAAACAGCCTACGGCGTTAACCGTGCCGACTGGTCGTATATTCCAGGTGGTGTTGTTTCCGGCACAGGGATAATCCGTCCAGATTTTCCGGAATTAAAAGAATGGCCTTTTTTCTGGCAACAAACAGAATATGTAATGGGTGGCGGAGCTACTCATTTTATGTTTTTGGTGCTGGCAGTCAACAAAACACTAAACAACTGAAAAACAAATATTTAACAACATACCTCCTGTCGAATAAAACCTTCAGTATTAAATAAATTAAGGATCAGGGGTAAATTACACAAATGGGCGGCTCCAGGGAATAGCAATAAGAAAAAGTATTAATACAATTGTAAAAAAGATAGCATGGAGCTTATGCTTTTTTACAGGCAAGAGTGCCTTTTTCGCTTTAACCCTGCCAACATGAGTCAAAACCAATGCTATCAACATTATCAGTATATGCTCCACGGCGTAAAAACGCAAATCGCTATTTTTCATGGCTGCACCAAAATTGGCAAATACACTCTTGGTTATCGGGCTATAAAAAGCATATAACAAAATACCTATAACAAACTGAAAATCAACAAATATAGTAAGCAGCAAACCAACAATATTATCTCTTTTTAACCACTTTTTATTGCCCAGCCAGCCAGAATAATATAAAATAAGTGCGATAACCAGTGTTAACAAAATCAACCATCGAAATAGATTGTGCGTATGTAATAAGCCTGTGTACATTTTATTTAATTTTATATTGCTCAAACACCTGTATAGAAAAAATGTTGAATCAATGTCGACAATTTATTTCTAAATTTTTCTCCATCAGTTCTTTTGGCATCAAAACTTATTCTGCATTTAATTTGCTTTATCAAAAACCTGAAATTCTTTAAAATGGGTGTAAAAATCTCGATTATTGAACTTCCCGATGGTTTAAAGAAGACAAAAGAAGTGTAGTGTCTTAATTACATGAATATAGTGGATGAAAATTAAAAGTCGAAGTAAGCTAATTAACAAAAAACCATCTTTTCTATTTACTTTGCACCTAATTTTTTTAAAAAATGGGTAAGCAAACAAAAGGTAAGGGAATTTTCTCGCTCATTTCGCATTATCGCGGAATGGTAGTGCTTTTAACTGTTTTTGCTTTGATCGGGAACACTGCCAACCTGATTGTTCCCAAAATCATTTCACACGGAATAGACACATACAATACCGGTACTTACCATTTAAAAACCATTCTAACTGAATTTATTACCGTCGCTATCATTATTTTTATTTTTCTGATATTGCAAAACCTGGTGCAGACTTATACTTCGGAAAAAGTTGCTTTCAATCTTCGAAAAAAGTTTTCAGATAAAATATCGCTGCAAAGCTATGCTTTCATTCAGGAAGCTAATCCATCCAGGCTCCTCACAAATCTAACCTCGGATATGGACTCGGTGAAAATGTTTGTTTCCAATGGTATTTCATCTATTATTTCGGCGTTTTTTATGATTATCGGAACAGTTATTTTGTTATTTACGATAAACTGGGAACTGGCTCTGCCGGTGGTTATTATAATACCATTAGTGGGCATGTCATTTTTTATCATATTACGAAAGGTGCGGGTATTGTTTCGCCGTGGCCGAAAGGTTATCGACTGGTTAAACAAAATAATCAACGAGAGTATTATGGGCTCTGCCATCATCCGGGTACTCAATGCACAACAACAGGAATATGGAAAATTTGTGGCAGCCAGTGCCGAGTCGCGCAACATAGGCATTTCTATAGTTACGCTTTTTGCTACCCTGATTCCCATTATTAGTTTTCTGGGCAACCTTGCCACGCTCACAATACTGGCTATGGGCGGACATTTTGTCATTTCCGGGAAGCTTTCACTCGGCGATTTTGCCGCATTTAACAGTTATATAAGCATTCTTATTTTCCCTTTCATCGTCATAGGCTTAATGAGCAATCTTATTGCCTTGGCAACAGCATCTTACGAACGCATTGAAGAAATATTAGCTGCCAAAGAAACTGCCGACACCGGCACTTTGGAGAAACCACTTGAAGGAAATATTGAGATCGAAAACGTTACAGTTTTATACGACAAAAAACCAGCATTAAACAATGTATCTCTAAAAATAAAAACTGGTTCAAAAACGGCAATAATTGGCCCTACAGCCGCCGGAAAAACACAGTTATTATACCTGCTTGCAGGATTGGTAAAACCAGATACAGGAAAGGTTATATTTGACGATATTCCATTGGAAACATATAAGAAAAAGGCATTTCATAACCAGATAGGTTTTGTTTTTCAAGACAGTATAATGTTCAATTTAAGCCTGCGTGAAAATATTTCTTTTAATAGTTCCGTTACCGGAGATTCTTTACAAAAAGCAATTGAAACAGCTGAGTTGGCAGATTTTATTGACACGCTACCCCAAAAATTCGACACCATTGTATCTGAGCGTGGAACCAGCCTTTCTGGAGGCCAGAAACAACGAATTATGTTGGCAAGGGCATTAGCACTAAACCCTAAAATATTACTGCTTGATGATTTTACAGCCCGTGTTGACCAACAAACTGAACAAAAAATATTACGTAACGTAGAAAAAAACTATCCCGGATTGACACTTATTTCGGTTACACAAAAGATAAACCCGATAAAAGCGTTTGATCAGATTGTTTTACTGATGGAGGGAGAAATTATTGCCAGGGGAACACACAAGGAATTGCGTGGCTCATGCCCGGAATATATACAGATTTACGAATCGCAGAAAAGTACCAGCCATTATGAACTACAATCTTAACCTGGAAGGCAAAGAACCACTAAAAAAGAAACCGGGTTTTAAGTCGTTAAAGAGCCTGGCAGTTCACATGGTGGGAGAAAAAAAGGTAGTGGGAATTGCATTTCTGGCCATGGTTATCACTGCCGTTTTGAACCTTGCAGGACCAATAATTATTGGACATACTGTTGATACGTATATACAAGCAGGAAATTTTCAGGCGGTACTGAAAATTAGCGGTGGTTTGTTGGCAATGTACCTGGTTACATTCGGCACCAGTTACCTTCAAACCCACCTTATGGGTTCGGTTGGTCAGCGTATGCTTTATAACCTGCGGAACTCCTTTTTTGAGAAATTACAAACTTTACCCTACGACTTTTTTAATCAGAATAAAACCGGCGACCTTATTTCAAGAATCAATAACGATACGGAAAATATAAACAAGTTTTTTTCACAATCGCTGATGCAGTTCCTGCAGGTAATACTTATCATGATAGGTTCTGGTATATTCCTCCTTTCCATACATTTTAAACTGGGTGCTTCGGTAATAGCACCGGCAATCTTTTTGTGGCTGTTTACAAAGCTTTTGTCGCCATGGTTGAAAAAGAAAAATAAAATCAGTTTGAAAAGCCTAGGTTTGTTGAGCTCAGAAGTGCAGGAGAGCCTTAATAACTTCAAAGTGATAGTGGCCTTTAACCGGCGCGACTATTTCCGCCAGCGCTTTAGTATTGTCAACCGCGAAAACTACCTGGCATCTATAAAAGCAGGCATTGCGAATAATCTTTTTTTGCCCGTTTATACTTTCGTTTCAAATATTGGGCTTTTGGTGGTTTTAACACTTGGCATTCATTTTATATCAAAAGGCGAATTTACAGTAGGATTACTTATAAGCTTTATTGCTTATGCAAATAGTTTTTATAATCCGCTGCGCCAGATGGCATCATTGTGGTCTAATTTTCAATTGGCGCTGGCTGCCTGGGAACGCATCAGGAAAATTCTCGATTTGGAGAGTAATCTGCCGGTTTTAACTGCCGAAGCAATTGATAATACGGCTACACTCGTTTCTTTCCGCGATGTTTCGTTTTCCTATCCGGGTGGTACTGAGGTTTTACACCACATCAATTTCAACCTGAAAAAAGGTAAAACTTATGCTTTTGTTGGCCCAACAGGGGGCGGAAAAACAACAACCGCATCTCTGATTTCAAGGTTATACGATCCCACGAAAGGGAAAATACTCTTTGATGGTCGCGATCTTCGATCCTATTCCGCAGAAGAAAGAGCAAAAAAAATTGGATTCATTTTGCAAGATCCATTCTTGTTTAGTGCCACCCTAAGAGAGAATATTTTATATGGAAACGATGCCTATGTAAACATGGGCAATGATGAACTTTTAAAACTATTAAAAGACTTTGGCCTCGAAATATTAATGAAAAGATTTGAAAACGGGTTGAATACCAAAATCGATACATCTGGTGATGACATAAGCCTGGGACAGAAACAACTGATAGCATTTATGCGGGCAGTATTGCGTAAACCGGAACTACTTATCCTTGATGAAGCAACAGCTAACATCGATACGGTAACCGAATCATTGCTCGATGATATTTTACAGAAACTGCCAACTGAAACCACTAAAGTAATTATTGCTCACCGGCTGAATACCATCGCCAATGCCGACGTAATTTATTTCGTTAACGATGGAAATGTAATCCGTGCAGGTTCGCTTAACGACGCTGTTGATATGTTAATGAAAGGAAGAATGGCCAGTTAGCAATAACGAGAGGAAAGCTAAACGAGACTAAATGTAAAGCCTCTTTTGACACAATAGGCTTGTTTTTCAAATTATGTGCTTGCTAGCCCCCCAATTCAAGTTGGTTTTTCACCAATTGAAAATAGGCTCCTTTTTTGGCTGCCAATTCAGTATGTGTTCCTGTTTCAACTATTTTCCCTTTATCGAGAACAACAATTTGGTCGGCATTTTTAACTGTGCTAAGGCGGTGAGCCACGGTTACAACGGTTTTTCCACGGTAAAAACTGTTCAAATTTTCAATAATAACTTTTTCGTTGTTGGCATCCAGTGCATTGGTGGCTTCGTCGAAAAAAATGTACTCAGGATTTTTATATACAGCACGTGCGATTAATATACGTTGCTTTTGACCCTGGCTTAAACCGGTACCTTCCTGCCCTATTTTTGTATTGTATCCCAACGGAAGTGTTTCTATGTATTCCTTAATATTGGCAACATTAACAGCAGCAATGAGTTTGTCTTTATCAGGTTGGTCGTCGCCAATGGCAATATTGCGGGCAATGGTGTCAGAAAATATAAATCCATCCTGCATAACTACACCACATTTACTGCGCCACATCTCCATACTTAGGCGGTTTAAATCAACTTCGCCTATCTTAATTTTGCCCTGGGTGGGTGGATAGAAGCCGAGCAATAATTTTATCAGTGTCGTTTTGCCGCTACCGCTGGCACCCACTATGGCAGTTATCTTGTTTTCGGGAATTACAAGGTTAATATCGTTTAATACTTTCGGCGATTTAGGCCCTTCGTAATGAAATGTAACATAATCAATGGCAATTTGCCTTGAAGCCGGTAATTCCGATATTTTGGCTTTTATATCTTCCTCATTGTCGCGCTCATGTATTTCCGCAAGGCGTTCGAGGCTAATGGCGGCATCCTGCCCGGCACGTATAAAACTGATAAAATCATTGAGCGGGCCGTTTAACTGGCCAATGATGTATTGTATGGCCAACATCATACCAAGGGTCATGTTACCATTAATAACTGCTTTGGCAGAGATAAAAGATATTAAAATATTTTTCACCTGGTTAATAAAAACCGAACCTGCCTGTTGGTTCTGATTGAGCATCAAACCTTTTACACTCACATTAAACAAACTTGCCTGAATACGCTCCCACTCCCAACGTTTCTGCTTTTCACAATTGTTCAGTTTGATTTCCTGCATTCCTGTAATTAACTGAAACACATTGCTTTGATTGTCTGATGCCACTGAAAATCGTTTGTAATCCAGCAACTTGCGCTTTTTCAGGAACATTAATATCCACAATACATACAATGCGCTTCCGAGATAGAAAATCAATAGGATCAACCAATGATAAAATGCCAAAACAAGACTGTAAACCACAAAAATGAAAATGCCAAACGACATATTAACAAGGTTTCCGGTGAGAAACGACTGTATGCGCTCGTTATCTTCTATACGTTGACGCAAGTCGCCAATCATTTTGGTATCGAAAAAACGTATGGGAAGTTTCATCAACTTAATCAGAAAATCAGAGATAAGCGATATGCTGATACGTGTTGACGTATGTAACATTATCCAACTGCGAATGAACCCGACAGCGGCCTGGCTCACAGTTAAAACCAACTGGGCAACAAGCACCAGAATAACAAAACTAAGGTTATTGTTAGCGATTCCCACATCAACTACAGCCTGCATCAGGAAAGGAAAAATGAGACTGATTATACTGCCGGTTAAAAATCCCAAAAGTAGTTGAATAACCAGTTTGCGGTAGGGTTTAATATAAGACAAGAGATATCCAAAGCCGGCTTTATTTGTTTTCTCACCTTCCTGTTTATAAAAATCGGCTGTTGGCTCCAAAAGCAGGGCGATGCCTGCCGGCACACCATCTTGCAAGGTGGAGGCCCAACATTTCAGAAACTCTTCCTGACTATATTCGATGAGGCCGTGAGCAGGGTCAGAGATGCAAAAAACAGCCTCTGATGCTGGCCAACTCCCCTCTCTTATACCTCCCTTCCCCCTGAAGGGAGTGAAAAAAGTGCGTTTTCGCTTAATCTTATAGAGTACTACAAAATGGTTCTGGTTCCAATGAAGTATTAAAGGCAAGGGAACATCCAAAAGCTTTGCCAGCGAAAGCCTGGCACCCTGCGACCGAAATCCAATTTGTTCCGCTGCATCGGCGATGGTAAGCAAAGAAACACCTTCACGCGTTTTCCAGGTAAGTTCCCGTAATGTGTCAAGGTTAAAGTGCCTTCCAAATGATTTTGCCACAATACGCAAACAGGTAGGGCCACAATCCATAGCATCAGGTTGCTGGTAATGCGGAAATTTTGACATAAGGTCTAATTTATCAAGAATTCAACTTTTCGATGTTTTTACTATTATTCTAAAAACGTAATAATTCGACACCTCCGTTTTTCAGTTATCCTAAAAAACGTGATTTATTTTCTGATTACAATACATTTAACATCCAAAAACCTGTATTCTAAAAATAATGCCTTCGCTCCATTAAGTACTTGATAATTTACTCGATGATTTCTATTGTTTTTTTAAGCCTGATATCGTTTGACGAAGCAGCTATCATAATCTCGAAATTTCCGGGTTCGACCACAAATTCCATATTTCTGTTAAAATGTCCCAGTGATAAATGGTTTAAAGAAAAACTTACCGTTTTCTTTTCGCCTGGTTTTAGATTTACTTTTTCGAACCCTTTTAGTTCTTTTACCGGCCTGGTAACCGATGCTATAGCATCCCACACATATAGCTGCACTATTTCGCTTCCTTCCCTGTCGCCAGTATTCTGCACATCAACTTTTACAGATATTTTATCATAGGGGCCTGTTTTTTCCGGGCTTACTTCAAGATTACTGTATTCAAAGTTTGTATAGCTTAACCCATGCCCAAATTCCCATAGCGGTTTTGCAGGCATGTCGGCGTATGCTGCCCCCCAGTAGTTTTGTGACCATTCCTGTTTTGAAGGCATGTAGTTGTAATACACGGGCAATTGCCCGGCATGTCTTGGAAAGGTAACCGAGAGTTTACCGTTAGGATTGTAGTCACCGAACAGCACCTCTGCCACGGCTTTGCCACCTTTTTCACCAGGGAGCCATGCTTCTACTATTGCCGGAATATTTTTTTCCGCCCAAGGTATTGCAAGAGGCCTGCCGTTTACCAACACCAAAACTGTGGGTGTACCTGTTTCGTGCACCTTTTTTAGTAGTTCTTCCTGTAGACCTGTTAGTTCAATGCTTGCGAGATCATATCCTTCTCCATTGGTTCCTGTTTTATCAGGTGCAAGCCATTCGTTTTCACCCAGTACAACAATAGCTACGTCTGCATTCTTTGCTGCTTTTACCGCTTTTGATATTTCATTTACAGCATTTCCTTTTACATCACACCCTTTCACATACTCGATTTGAACACCGGGGCTTGCTATTTGTTTTATCCCTTCCAAGACAGTAACAATATCCTGAGAGATTACTTTTGCGGTATAGTCGCCCAGTTGATTGCGCTTGTTGTTTGCATTGGGGCCTATAACGGCTATTTTCCCCGGTTTGTTTTGCAAAGGAAGGATTCCGTTTTCATTTTTGAGCAAAACTATACCTTCCCGGGCTGCTTGTAATGCCACTTCCTGGCTTTTCTCTGTATGGATTATTTTTTCAGCATTATCCGGGGAGACATAAGGGTCTTCAAACAAGCCAAGCCTGAACTTTAATTCCAAAATACGTTTAACGGTTCTGTCTATCATATCCATCGATATTTTTCCCTCTTCTACGTTTTCAACCATTGGCTGTAAGAATGCTCCTTCCAAGGATATGTCTACATCTACTCCGGCCTTTAACGCCATTGCCCCTGCCTCTTTCTGGTCTTTGGCCAGGTTTTCATATACTATTGTGGATATACCGCTGCCCTCGCTAAACACTAATCCTTTGAAAGCCAACTCATTTCTCAATACATCGGTCAATAAAAAGTCGGATGCATGTGTTGGTATACCATCAACAGAGGGGTATGTAGCCATTACGCCCAGTGCACCGGCTTTTTTAACTCCTGCAATCCACGAGGGGAGGAATACTTCCCTGAGTTTTCTTTCGGATATTTCCATTGCCCCCCGTTCCATTCCACTTACCGGTTCACTTTGCCCGGGGAAATGGCATAGCCCTGCAACAACCTTGTCTTTTGCAGCGATATCGCTTCCTTGTACTGCCATAGTTATTACTTCGGCCATTCGGGAACAGAAATAAGGGTCTTCACTGTAGCACTCTTGGTTTCTTCCTATTCTAGGATCACGCAAAGGCTCTATAACTAAGGTATATAATTGGTGTATCCCTAAAGCCCTGGCCTCTTTTGCGGCAATAGTGTAGATATCGTTTGCCAGCCCCATATTCCAACTGCTTCCCAAGGCAAGCCCTTCCGGGAATATTGTCCCGCCTGTACACATGAGCCCGTGTGTACCCTCTTCAGTTTGAAGCAAAGGTATTCCCAGGCGTGTGTTTTCAACGGCTAGTTTTTGCAATTCGTTGAAGAATTCAGCCTGTTGTCTCGAGCCTTCGTGCAATATAGTGTTTGCCAATGTAAAGAAGCCACCAGCGGGTCCTATACCTTCCTTGAAATTTCCTATGGTAAGTTTTTTACAATTTTCTGTTTTTTCAGGAATATCAGCTCCAAGCCCTTTGATGTAAACACATGGCATGTTCATTTGTCCTAGCTTTTCTTCAAGGGTCATCCGTGAAAGCAAATCTTCTACCCTTTTCTCGACAGGATAAACAGGATTTTTGTAAACGGGTGGTTCCACAAACGCTTTTTCTCCTCTTTGCTCTTTGATATAAGATGCTATATTGTGTACATTATCTATCCATACTTCGTTTTTTGGGTCTATTGCATACTGGCAAATTGCCTCTAAAGTTGTTATCCTGGATGTTTGATAACCCTCCGGGCCAATCTCGTGCCCTGCCAGTATCAGCCACAAATTATTTTCTTTTGCGAAATCAATCCATTTTTTAATTTCATCGAAACTTTTACCGTCAACTTCCATCCCCAAAAGCTGGGAAAGGTCACAAAACTGAGGATCATTGGGCCTTTCGTCTAGCCATCCCCTTCCTGTTTCGTAAATTGTCGCTACCAGAGGAATATAACTTTTTGTTGCCCTGCCTCTTCCTATAAAAGTTTGTCCACATGGGTAGGCATATGCAACAGGTCTTACGCCCAGTAAATCGTAAACAGCGTCGTTTGCTGCATTGAGTTCATCCTCCATTTTCGACAGGGTGTAGTCTTCAAGGGCAACTTTTCTTTTCCATAAAAAATTACCCGTACAGGGATGTACCAATGAATGGCCACCTATTTCGTGCCCACTTGCTACTGCTGCCTTCCATTTTTCTAATCTTTTTTCTACGGCTCCAGGCAGTACATAAAATGTTACTTTAACACCGTATTTGTCAAACAAGGATAAGCCATTGTCGACCTGGCTTGGCCTGGCATCGTCAAAAGAGAGGCTGATGGCCGCCTTTTTGCCATCAGGCCAACTGAATGAATCCGAATTTTGTTGAGATAATCCGATTTTAGAAGATAAAAGTACCACAACACTAATTGTAAATGCTATAGCTAATTTTACCAGGCCTATGTTATGTTGACCTCTTTTAAAGTTTTTTCTTTTGTTCATAATAGTTGTATTGTTTGATTTTTTATGTAAATATTTTATTAAATGTATGGGTGATTAAAAGCACTGTTACGTCAACATACCAAACATAATATTCCGCATTTTCACAAAAAATTCAGAAACTACTTCGCTCAAACCCTCAAATATCCGGGGGTTCAACTTGGTATGTATTTGAGTAAGCGCCCCTTTGGCAACTTCCCCTATTTTTAAATTACTATCTGATACCGCCTTATAAAAACTATCCGTTTCGTGCTGAACAGAACTTTTAAACATCATAATGATAACAATCAAAATTTTTAAATGGAATTTTTCTGTCCCGGATGAATATCTTGTAAGGCTATGTTTTGAACGGCATCCAAACTCTTTTCTTTCATATATGCTTGATATACATTGGCTTAACTCTTACAGGAAACAACTTTTGAGTTGGAACCTGAGTTATCCTTCATATGCCTTTGCAAGATAAGCAACATTTTTAAATTTATATCATCTTCAAAGAACTATTTCTTACAAAAAATCAATAAAATCAAGCGTTTAGGATAGTTTTATTAACCAAGCGATATTGAATGATATATCATATAAAATCAGAATTATTGATAAGTTACCAATAACCCAATTAATGACTAACAACCAAAGAAGATAAGAAAAAAAACAGTTCACTCTCAAACCAAAAACCGCATCATAACCATAAAAATGTGCCATTCTAATACAAACATGAAACCACACTGTGGTCTATGAGTTCGTTAATCATTTTCCTGCGATATTAATAATCTTTCGTATTTTTCGTCTGGTTGTGCAACATTGGCTAAAATCAGTCGTCATTAGCACTGAAAAAGAAAAAATATTGAAAGCGCTTTATAAAAATATTCACCAGGAGGTCATTGACCGATGCATCGATGGTGATGAAACGGCTCGGTTTCAGCTGTACAAAATATATTACAAACCTATGTATAGCGTTAGCCTGCGTATTGTGAACAACGAAGCAGATGCTGAAGATATTATGCAAGAAGCTTTTTTAAAGGCTTTTCAAAAGATTAACTCTTATCGAGGTGAAGTTAGCTTTGGTGCCTGGTTGAAGAAAATTGTGATCAACCGCTCGTTAGATTATTTGAAAAAAAGAAAGTTACATTTCAATGAGCTTACTCAACAAATACCGGATATTAGCGAAACAGACAATAGCTACCAGGATATAAACTTATTGGCAATTAACAATGCCATCCGAAAGCTACCCGATGGTTATCGCGTGGTACTTAGCTTGTTCCTGTTGGAAGGGTACAGCCATAAAGAAATCAGCAAAATTCTGGGAATAAGTAACTCAAACTCGCGAACCCAGTATTTACGTGCTAAAAATAAATTACGGGAATTATTGAAAAAAGAAGAAATTTATCGTTACAACTAAAATGGAAGGAAAAGATAACATAGAAAACTTGATTTTAAAAAACCTTAAGGGGTTGAATGACAATGAACCTCCGGCCGGCCATTTTATAAGGTTTCAGGAAAAATTAAAAGAACACCACAAAAAAAAGGGCATAAAAGCAGGAATAGTTTTAAAAGTAGCAGCAGCAGTAATTTTTGTTTTTCTTGCCGTAAACCAAGCAATCATTTACTTCTCGCCCGGCAATGATGGGATACTTGCAACAAAAGAAAATGATTTTTTACTTTCACCAATGACACCCAACTACGAAGAGGTGGAATATTATTATACCAACTCGATAAACACCGGGCTAAACCAATGGAAACAATTGAAAAGAGCCGGCCTGGTTTCGAAAGAGGAGCAACAAATAATGAATAGTGAACTCAAGGAATTCAAAAAAATGCACCAGTCACTAATGGAAGATTTAGCCATTAATCCTGGTGATGAGCGGATTATCAATGCTATACTGGAATATTACCAAATAAAATTGAAAGTCATAACAATGATTATCGATAAAATACAGGAAACACAGCAATTAAATGAAGAAAAAGCAGAAGCAATAAAACACCTATAAAAAGGTGGTCAGGGTAAATATGATGGTATTAAAATTTTAATTTTACAGATCATGAACATAAAAATGCAAATACTCCTACTTACGGCAATCTTATTGGTTGCCCCTGTTACCGAATTGTTTTCAGTTGAAAAAACGAAAAAATATCACGAAACCTGGCCTGCTTCAGAAGTTAAAACGCTGGAAGTTTCCAACCGGTTTGGTGAAATCAATGTGGTAAACAGCAATAACAACAAAGTTACCATAGACGTAGTTGTTACGGTAAAAGCAAATACCGAAAACAGAGCAGAAAATATACTAAATGAAATAAGCGTAGAAATCGACAAACCTGGCAGGGTTGTGATGGCCAAAACCCAGATCGGCAACAATTTTAATAGCAAAAGCAGTTTCAGCATCGACTATACAATTAATATACCTCCGGATAAAAACCTGCGCATAGACAATAAATATGGCAATACTTTTATAAACAAACTGCACGCCAACGGAAACTTCAACATTAAATACGGCAACTTTAATGCCAATGAACTTACAGCTTCTCCCGATTCAAAAATTTCTATTAGCCTGGGTTATGGCAATAGCAGGGTAGAAATAGCAAATACCCTTTACGCAGATATTATGTATTCTGACATGACGCTGGGATTGATAAAAGAGTTAAAACTGGAATCCAAATATTCAAAATTCGACATAGAAGATGCCTATTCCCTGGATCTATATTCAAAATATGATAAGTTTCGTATTGAAAAAGCGAACATGGTTGTCGCCAGTTCAAAATATAGTAATTTGCGCATTGGCGAATTGAAAAAAAGCATTAAAGTAGATAATGGCTACGGTGGTATAAAAATAGACAAAGTAGCTGCAGATTTTGAAAGCATATCGATAACCAATTCTTATGGACAGATTAGCCTCGGTTTAAACGATACGGGTTATGATGTTGATGCCATGTGTGAATACTGTGGAATTTCATATCCCGAAGGAAACTTTTCGGGTAGCAGTTTCAAAGATAATAATGTGCGTAAATTAAAAGGAAGCGTAGGCGATGCCGGAAACAGAAAAATTTTCCTCCGCAGCCGGTATGGCAGCATACATCTAAACAATTAAAAATCAATATTTAAGAGTAGAATAATAGGCCACTTTATATAAATCGAAAAGCAGCATAGAGGGGGCGTTACTCAAAAGATTTTTCTCTATCAAAGGCCCGAAAAGATAATAAAACTGTTTTAACAATCCGTTTGGTATTAACCTTTGCAATTTTTGAAAATTCCGTAAAAATTTCACCTGCTCTGTAAAATCCTTATCACCAGGTGCCAATTGCCGGGTTATTAAATCCAAATTTTTCAGAGCCTCACGGGTTTTTGCAACAAAAACAGATGCCTGTTCCAACCCGGTATGCTCCACAGGATTATCAATATGTACAACATCAACGCCTGCTTTAAAAAGGTCGAAGCCAAGCATGGTGTCTTCGTGTCCATAACTGCGCAAGTGCTCGCGAAAAAGATATTTTTCAAAAACCTGCTTTTCAATTAAAAAATTGTTGGATGTGATGATAAACCCCTTTTTACCATTTCTTTTTTCTGCTGATATGGCCTCGCGCTTTCGACCATATTGCCAACGCAATAACCTGTCTTTCTCTTGTGGTTTCTGTGCATTGTAAGCCGTTCCCCCACAAAGTATCGTTCCTGCTTTTGCCTTTTCAATATAGGAGGCAAGATAATTTTCATTTATCAGCCTGGAGTCGGCATCGATAAAAAGCAACAGATTGTAAACCGACTCTTTTCCCATTTTGTTTCGAATGGCTGCCCTTCCCATGTTATGGTCCATTTCGACATAGACAATTCCAGGCATCGAGGCTATTGTGCGGTTAACTACCTTCGTTTCCAGTGCCGATCCGTCATCGTAAATACGTACTTCGAAAGGCACCCCCAACTGCTCTCCCTGCTTAAGCAACTGCTCTGCCAGTGCTCCTACTTTTATATTAAATACCGGAATATTTACTGAAAGCATAATACTTTTTTGTAAAGGGTGAAATTACATAAACTAAAAATAAATCCATTAGGTTTTATTTTTTCTACTATACTGACTTTGACGATTTATTATAATTTTGAACGAAAATTAGAACAGATGAATCGTTTTTTACTCTTAGCAGGCTGCTTTTTACCCTTTTTCGTTTCCGGCCAGGGATTACAACTCAAACTTCAACTTAAACAGGCAGCAGGAGAAAAAGTTTATTTAGCACATTATTACCTCAACAATATTTATGTTGACGATTCGGTGCAACTGAATGATTCAGGCAAAGGTATATTTCGGCGCGACTCGCTTTTGCACCAGGGATTATACAAGATCTATGTTAACAAAAACAAACATTTCGACTTTCTGTTAGGTGCCGACCAACATTTTAAACTTACCAATACATCGTTTTCCATTGAAACAGCAAGAGCTGCCGGTGCTGTAGAAACAGAGGAATTCTTAGCCTATATGCACTTTTTAAACCGAATAAATAATAAAGGCACCTTATTAAGAAAAAAAGTGAAAACGGCAGTTTCTGATGATGAAAAAAGTGCCATAAAAGATTCACTTGAAATTCTGTCTAAACAACTTGTTACCTATGGATTAAGAGTACAAAAAAAATATCCAGATTCATTTATATCTAAATTCCTTTTAGCTAACTACGTACCTGAACCTGAGATTTCAGATTTTCCGGAAAAAGTTCAGCAAAACGATTCATTACTTTTATTAGCGCGTTTTTATTACCAACAGAAACATTTCTGGGACTATTTTGACTACACCGATGAGCGTTTTCTCTACACTCCTTTTTTTAAGCCAAAACTTGAAACCTGGTTTAAAAAAGCTCTATTCCAGCGATACGATTCTGTTAGGGGACCGGTGTTCAATTTAATTGAAGAGGTAAAACCGTATCCCCGTATTTTTCAGTTCATTACCTCGTGGTTTACAAATACTACTGTTAACAGCAATATTATGGGAATGGATGCGCTTTTTATCGACCTGGCAAAAATCTATTACCTTAGCGGCGAAGCCTTTTGGGCATCGGACATAACATTAAAAAGCATACGTGAAAATGTAATGTTTATCCAAAATAACCTGATAGGTGAAAAAGCGCCTGATTTTACCATGGAAACTTTCGATGGTGAATTTGTTAACCTCAATGAAACTGAAGCAAAATTCTTAATTGTACTAATTTACGAACCAAATTGTTCTCATTGCCGGAAGTTTGTACCAAAGTTTTACAATGAAGTGTATCAGAAATACAAAGAAAAAGGGTTGAAAACATTTGCCATCTATTCGATGGACGACCGCAAAGAATGGTCGGATTTTTTAATTGAACACAAGCTGTTTGACTGGATTAACGTATGGGATCCGGAAAACACAACAAATTTTAAAATTCTATATGATGCCCGAGAAACACCCGGGGTGTATGTTTTAAATGAAAACAAAACAATTGTTGCCAAAAAGCTTTCGTTAAATCAAATAAAAGAAATGCTTAAAAAAGCTTTTTGATTTTTTTGCTACTCACACCATTGCTACCACTTTACTGAGGCACATATGATATTTTTTTGGTGACAGTGCCTTTTTTATGCCTGAATTGCAGAAAGTACACACCACTAATATTACCCGACAGGTTAATAACCGCTTTCTGGGAGTTTATTTTATGCATAGTAAATTTTACCTGCCGCCCTAAAAGGTCATACATGAAAACACTGTTCTGTGTAATAGCCTGCCCTGTTATCAAAGTAAAACTTGAGGATACGGGGTTTGGATATAAAAGCAATTCGTTGTTATTTACTTGTTGTGTATCGGCAGAAAAATCGTCGAGATTACAGGCTACAAGTTCAAAAATATTGGTAAGGCCTGTATTGGTATCACTGGCATCAGTAAAGCTTTTCCAGTTGCCATCTAATCTAATCCAGCAAGCATTCGTTGTATAGTCGGGGCGCACCGACTGGTAAACTGCAAAAGAATCAGCTGGTTGCATCCCCGATAGTTCAAATCCCACAAAAAAAGTATCGGCGGGTGCAACCTCATCACTAAAAGCAATATAATTCATAGCATCCTCTACCATATCACCAATAGCCATTGTTTGCGAATAAATCAATTCTTCCGGTTCTGAATTACCGTTATACACTTTAAGGGTTATTTCACTTGGGCCATCCAGCGGGTTAGATTTTACCATACCTACACCAAAGGAAACACCTGCAAGTTTTTCGTTGCCAGATATAGTGAACCTTTCCATAATTTCTGTAATACCTGCACTATTTGACCCTCCCCAATAACCTGAAAATGAATTTCCTTCCATAAGTTGAACCAGTTCGTAGCCATCTGATTCATTTAAATTAGTAAAAGCCCGGCAAAGGTTATCTTCGGTATTAAACTGCTTACCAGCGAGCTTTGTTACATTGGTATTCAGTGGATCAAGCCAATGTTTAAGTTGCATTGATGAATCGGATTTATAGTCCCACGACAGGGCAAGACGTGAGAAGTAGTCTAATTCCGGGTTATCACAATCTGCATAACCTCCGGTTAAAATAGCCACCATATTTTGTTCGCTATTGAACAAAGGCCCTCCTGACGAGCCGGCTTCGGTAACCCCTGCCTCCCACCTTCCTATTTCGAAGAATGCGTTTTCAACGTAGGCACCCGGAAAACTAACTATTTCGGGAGTATCTTCGTCAACAGCCAATTTCTTTATATCACCCGCCGGATGGTGAATAGTAACTGTTGACGAGGGCATACCAGAGGTTCGGTCCCAACCGGCAAAATAAGGCCTGAATTCGGGTGGTGGAACGACACTCAACTGCGTAAGTGCAAAATCCAGGCTATCAAACTGGGCTTTCATAACAGCTCCTGAAATGGTATTCGAAGGATCGCCATCGAGAGGTGCACAAAACGGACTTTCATAGTTGAATGAATAAACAGTTGTTTCAGCATATACCTCATGGTCGTAACAATGTGAAGCTGACAAAACATATGGCTTTTGGTTTTCTGCGGTGTTGTTCAGTAACACACCAGTACACAATTCGTTACCATCAACTATCAACCTGCAAACAGAATTTTTAACTTTTTGCCACGCTTCTCCCAAAGGACATTTAACATCTATGTTACAAGCTCCGGCAAGCCTACCCATCGGACGGCGTTCGCTTTTTTCAATAATACCCAGGTAATCGTGATTAACTTTAACTATTGAAAAAGGATTCTTCCTTTTCACATTCTTTTGTTCGAACTGAACCACAATTTCGTCGCCAGCCAGCGGTGTAATAGCAAATTTTCCACCAGGTTTGTTGTTGCTTTCGGTAAAAGCCCCCAGTATTCCTGAACCGTTAAATACAAAAAGCCGCGTTTCCGGAGGAAGGTCAAACGAATTGAATATGAGATTTAGCGACTTTGCCCCGGGCGAACGTATGGTTAGTTGCCATAACAGCCAGCCGTTTTCGGCTTCAAACCACTCTCCGGAATTTTCAGTATTCAACGCTACCTCAAAAGCATGTGCAAACCGTAGTGGCTTTAACTGTGGAAAACTAACTTCTGACCGCCAGTTCAATGTATCTGTTTCTGCTAATTTGAACGCAGGCATAACCACTGTTTTTTTTATAGCACTTTTTAGCTTGAATGGTTGCAACGGACTCCCGCCTGACGAGAGCTGAGCATTAGCCGGCATCCTTAAAATTATCAATATCAGTAGTAAAAAAAGACAAATATAGTTGCGAAACATAATGTACAATTTGCAAAAAATCGCCGAAATATACTTAAAATTGCACGTTTATCAGACCACCAGAAGGTTGATTTTATTGAATGGATAGAAAGCAGAAGCACCGAACTAATGAAAGAAACAGAATAAAAACTCCGATTTTATGAAAGTATTGGCAATTTATAGTAGTAAATTTGGATATAAACCTGCGAAAAAAACCCTCGATTCGGCAGAAGAAATAACTGAAGGAAAAGTTGTTAGCGATGCTGTAATAGCATTTATTCAGGTTGAAGAGACCGATGAAAGCTACGATATTAAAAGCCGGGAAAAGAAGCTGGTCAACCATTTAAAGTGGGTAGCCCGAAAAAATAATTGCAAAACTATTGTTTTACACTCGTTTGCGCATCTTTCTGAGTCAAAAGCAACAGTAGATTTTACAAAAGCCATATTTGATCAGGCAGAAACCCGTTTACAAAATGGTGGTTTTACTGTTTCACAAACACCTTTTGGTTATTTTCTCGACCTTGAGTTGAATGCGCCTGGTTTTTCACTGGCAAGAATCTGGGCTTCATTATAAAAAAAGTAAGGCTACAACTCCTTTAATACGATATTCCGCAGTTCAGCTGTAGTAACCCAACTACAAATACCAAAAGGCTTTGATAACTCCACTTCGGGCCTTACCGACAATTTACTTTTATTGTAGTTAAAGTCCACCAGTTTTTTATTATCAATCCAGGCCAGAATGGTACTATCTGTTACCTGCAAACGTATGTTATACCAAACGTCTTTTTCAAACTTACGCAATGTTTTTGTTTGGTTTTCCGATGCATCCTGCCCATCGATACAACTCAGCCCTACAACCGGTCCACCCCAACCGCCTACAATAAGGCTACAAAACTGTGCTTTCACCGGAAACGTCAATCCACAAAAAAAATCGTTTCCAGAAGTTCTCCTGGCATCAAGTATCACTTCATAATTTACTGTCGGGAAGCTATCCTTCCATGTTATTCCGGTACACCCGTCGCCAAAGTTTAAAATAACTTTTCCGTCAGACGCAGTTACCCTTCCCTGTGTGCCGAAAGGAGTAATCTCCCACCCTGCAAGTGATTCCCCATCAAATAATCGCCTTAACCCATCGGAATCAACAAGCTCGATATCAACATCTTGCGATTTTCTTTTATCTTTTTCCCTGACACTACAAGCACCAACAGTAATATAAAGCACCAACACCATCATCAATATTAAAAATGGCTGACCTGAGAACCATTGATATGAAATAATTTTTGTTTTCATAAAGCATCGACAAACAAAGTTTTTAATCTATAAATTGAAAACCAAGCCTATCAATAACATTTTGCACCTTATCGAGGTTAATATTTTTACCTGATATTTTTACCATATCGGTTTTACTGTTGGCAATAACACTATCTATTCCTTCGAGTGCTTCGAGGTTTTTCTTTACTGTTGCTTCGCAATGCGAGCAGGTCATTCCTTTAACAGTTACTGTCAATCCTTCAAGTTGGTTTATTTTTTCCCTTTTTTGAATACGGTTTAACACAAAACCAAATACCATCGACCCTATTAAAATTATTGCTGATACAATTTGCAGCCAGTAAGGTAGCATTTCGTGCCCGACTTCGCCATGGATATGAATAATTTTGCTTAATATAAATTCGCGTGGCAAGAACTGGTTGGTTAACCAACCAAAGAAAATGGCGCCCCCTATTATGGATATTAAATAGGCAAAAAGTGACCTTTTGCCCATTGTTTTTCCAAGGACGGTTATTGTTGCCATATTTGTCGCGGGCCCGGCCATTAAAAACACCAGTGCAGCTCCCGGTGAAACGCCTTTCATTAGTAATACTGCAGCAATAGGTATAGAACCGGTAGCACAAATGTAAATAGGAACTGATGCAACCAAAATCACAAATATTTCTATCATACCCAGGCCTTTAAACAAAGTAAAGAAATCGTTGGGCAATACAACAGAGATTAGTGCCGCAATTAAAAAACCAATTATTAGCCAGCGGGCAATGTCCTGAAGAAGTTCGACAAACGCATAATTGACCACACGAACCAGCGAATGCCGGGCACCGGTTTTTGTTGCTGTTTTGCAGCCACAGGAGCTATCTTCGCAATTTTCTTTATGGTATTTTTTCAGTGCCCCGACATCAACTTTTAAACCGGAAAAAGGCGAAGAAGGCACCTGCTTCTCTTTTACGATAAAATTGGTTAATAAGCCACCTACAACTCCGGTAATAAATGCCACAACCGGACGCAGTAGGGCAAACGGCCAACCCAACATTGAGTAAGTGGCAAAAATAGAGTCGACACCTGTTTGAGGTGTAGATATTAAAAAAGAATTGGTTGCCCCTTTTGAGGCGCCGTTTCTAAAAAAAGAAATGCCGGTTGGAATAACACCACATGAACATAATGGCATGGGAATGCCCAGTAAAGCAGCATTCAACGATGACCAGAAGTTAGGCTTGCCCAGGTATTTATCGATATGTTTTTGAGGAAAATATACTTTTAATAATCCTGCAAAAATTAATCCCAGCAATAGCCATGGTGCCATTTCAAGCAGTAAAAACCACAATTCTGAAAAATAGTTTAAAATGTATTCCATTGTTTCTTTTACTAGTTATTATAAACAACAATTTAAATAGGTGGTTGTTCTCTTGCTGATTTTATATGGCTTATAACAGATTAATCTCAGTCAACAAGTAACAAGCAAAAAAGCCCTGATAACAATACCTTTCTTACGAAAGAGGCAACAAACAAGAGTATTGAAAAAATAACCCTGTAGTAACTGGTTGTTTTTTTTATAGGAAATCTACTGATTTTTATAACTCTTTTATTATGTATAATATTCATCTTTTAACGGGGTTTTCAAGGTTATACGCTTACTTTTTTTCAGGTTGAATTCAATTTAATTAAAAATAACTGATGACATTTTTAAAGTTTCTCGATATGTAAATATAGTTCAACTATAAATAGAATAATTATCGCTCTTAAATTTATTACAGCTATTAACCTTGTGTTTACCATGGTTTCGCATCTGGGCTATTTTACAGCAACCAGATAGGCTAAAGTAGATACCGGCGAAATAGTAAACTTAGTTAAAACCATAAAAAATATGAAAACATTTTTTTAACCATTACTGTACTCAATGCTTCTGTCTGTGTTATTTTTTGGATGTAAATCAGATGATCCACCTATATTGGTCCCTTAATTATTCGGACATAATTATAGTTAAAAATCTGTAATGAATTCTTATAATTATGTGTATGAATTAACGAACATTTTTTTAAAATGCCTGAAATAATTCTTCACTCAAAAAATAAGTCAGGAAATTTTACAAGTAATAAAAGTTAGTTACTTGTCGTAGTCGAAATTTTCGAGATGGTGCCCCATCCGGTCTCTTTTAGTTTTGAGGTATTTTTTGTTGTGCTTATTCGGTTCTATCTCCAATGGAATAATTTTCACCACTTCGAGGCCAAATCCTTCGAGGCCCACCCTTTTTACCGGATTATTGGTAAGCAGTTTCATTTTCGTAACCCCCAGGTTTCTTAAAATCTGGGCTCCCATACCATAGTCGCGTTCATCGGCTTTGAACCCCAGATGAATATTTGCATCAATAGTGTCCATGCCCTGATCCTGCAATTTATAGGCTGCAATTTTATTTAACAACCCAATACCACGTCCTTCCTGTAAGATATATAAGATAACACCCTTACCTTCGTTTTCAATCATCTGCATGGCTTTGTGTAGCTGGTCTCCGCATTCGCAACGCAGCGACCCAAAAATATCGCCTGTCATGCAGGAAGAATGGACACGGGTAAGCACCGGCTCATCGGGTTTCCATTCCCCCTTAATGAGGGCAACATGTTCCAGGCCGTTGGAAATTTGCCTAAAAGGGATAATTCTAAAATTGCCAAATTGCGTAGGCAGCTTCACCTCTTCTCCCCTTTCTATTAAAGTTTCTGTTTGTAAAAGAAATGAAATAAGGTCTTTTATGGTTACAATTTTTAAATTGAATTTTGCTGCCATCTTAACCAATTGTGGCAACCTCGCCATGGAGCCATCATCATTCATTATTTCTACCAACACTCCCGATGGGTACAATCCGGCAAGGCGGGCAAGGTCCACTGCTGCTTCGGTATGGCCACTCCTTCGCAGCACACCCCGCTCTTTTGCTTTTAACGGAAAAATATGCCCCGGACGGCCAAGATCTTCGGGCTTCGTATCTTTATTTACCAACATCTGTATAGTCAGCGCGCGGTCTTTTGCAGATATTCCTGTTGAAACATCAGGATGAATGCCATCTACTGACACGGTGAACTGCGTTTCGTGGTACGATGTATTTTTCCCCACCATTAAATCGAGATTCAACTCGCTACACCGCTGTTCAGTTAGGGAAACACAAATCAACCCCCTGCCATGAATGGTCATAAAATTGATAATCTCCGGTGTAATTTTTTCTGAAGCGACAATAAAATCACCTTCGTTTTCACGATCCTCATCATCAATAACAATAACGAGCTCGCCATTTTTTATGGCTTCAACTGCTTCGGGAATTGTATTCAACTTTATCTCACTCATGCTACAGTTTTAAAATCAGCATCAAAATTACAATAAATAATTTATTCCGACGCTGCCAGCTAAAATCAGATGGAAAAGTTTAAAGTTTAAAAAGAAAAGCCAGTAAACAAAACTTCAGCTAACCCGCCCTTTTTGATTTCTCCCATTTAACAGACTGTTTTCCTTTAAAATAGCGAAAGATGCCTCTTATTGCAGCATAGTTAACTATAACAAAGTAATAGGGAACAAAAAGTAGTTTCAACCGTATGCTCCTGTTTTCGAAAAACCATCCAACAATGGCTAATAAGTAGCACAAAATCTGAAAATACAATATAACAGAATAGAAATTTAAATGTACCCAGCTATTCTGTATAGAAACAATAAGCACGTTTATCGGTAAAATAAGGAAGAGCGAAACCGGTGCAAGTGTCCAGCGAAGCACTTTATGAGAAAAATATTGCCATGAAAGCCAGCCATATCTGAAAGGGTTCAATAAGTCGGCCATACGAAAAAGGGTCTGAATACCTCCTGCTGCAATACGTATTTTCCGCTTCATTTCCTCTTTTACATTTAGTGAAGCACTTTCTTCGGCATAAGCATTGGGTGCATAGGCTATTCGAAACCCCTTTTTTGCTATACGCAGCGAAATGATAAAATCGTCGAGCAAAGTGTCTGTTTCCACCGGCTCAAAAAGTTCGGCACGAATAGCAAACAACTCTCCTACCGCTCCCACAGCTGAATTTAGCCTGGCATCTATTTTTTTTATCCACGACTCCATTTTCCAGTAAAGCCCTTCACCTGACCCTGCAGCATCGTCGGCATTTTTCTGAACGATGCGTTTTTCGCCTGCCACACAGCCTGTTTCCGGCAGACTGAATTTTGCCACAATCTCACGTATGGAAGCTTTCCCGAGTATTGTATTTGAGTCGGAAAAAATAATAATTGGTGTTTTAACATAAGCAATACCACGGTTCATAGCGTGCATTTTCCCTCTCCTCTCGGGTAAATGATGCACTTCCAACTCGGGGTACGTGCGCAGAAGATCGGGAGTGCCATCGTCAGAACCATCTGTAATCCAAAGGTATTGAACCTTTTCTTTTGGATAATCGAGGGAAAAAGAGTTCTCTACCTTTTGGTGTACGTATTCTTTTTCGTTGTAAGCTGTAACGAACAGGCATACTTCAGGCTCAAAATCTTTATCAGGTTGTTTGCCTACTTCACGTGAAAAAACTTTTTTCAATCGAACAATTCCATACAAAATAAGGGCATAACCCACATACGTGTACACCAGCACAATGAAAAATCCCCAAAAAAGCAGGTATAATATCATTCGATGTGCTTTTGATAAAAATCAACCAAATCGCTTGTTGTAGTTAAATTATCGAAATGCTCGAGTATAAATTCAATGGCATTTCTACTAATTTCCTCAAAAAATTCGCGGTCTTCAATAAGTTTAGCAATTGCTTCAATAAATCCGGTTGCATCTTCTGCTAAAATAATATTTTTACCTGAAGTAGTTGCAATACCCTCGGTTCCAATGGCCGTTGTAATTATAGGTTTACCCAGTGCCATTCCTTCCACAATTTTAATACGCATTCCGCTGCCCGCAAACAACGGAACAATCATTATCGATTTCGAGTTAATAAACTCGTAAGCATCGTCAATTTCGCCCATAAACACAACATTCTTCAACCACATTTTCCGCTTAAACCATTGAGGTGCGTTTCTCCCGGCTATGTAAAATCTCAATTCCGGAAACTTTTCGTGAATCCCTGCCCAGCAATTCTCCAGAAACCAAACCAGGCCTTCCTGGTTCGGAGCCCAGTCGAGAGACCCAATATGAAACAACGACGGATGCTCGAGGTTTTTGGCATTGGGAACCAGCACTGATGAATCGATACCAGTTTGCGACACATGGGCAGGTTTACTGTTTCCCATACTATCCAACATTTTACGATCTCGCTCGGTAATGGGAACCAAAAGATCGTAACGGTTCATCTGTTTTATTTCGAATTTTCTGATGCGTTGCGAAAGATTTTTGAGGTACCACTTTACAATTCCCTTTGAAAGGGCAGCCGTTCGCCTCCATATTTCATGTTCGATATTGTGTGCCCGATATACTATTTTAGCTGATGAATACTGTCGAATTATCGGAATGTACGGACATACATAAAGGCCTTCAAGCTGTACGATATCGAAAGTATTGCTTTTTAATACCTCTTCCAGTTCTTTTGAAAACGAAGCGGAGATAAATCGTCGGGCATTGTATGGCTTTTTCGAAAAAACCAGATTCACAAATGCCGAAAAATAAAAAATACGGGCAGGAACAGACACTAACCGATAATGTGCCAGTTCTTTTACCGATTCAGGAATATCGGTCAGCGAAACGTTATGTTTTGCTGTATTCATAGCCAATACAGTAACATCATGCCCGAGTAGGGAAAAACCACGGGTTAAATTCATACAGGCAATTGCGCCGCCGTCAATAGCAGGATATGGAACTTTATTTGAAACCTGTAAAATTTTCATGATCAATATTTAGAACTAAAATACAACAACAATTAGTAAAGACAAACAATTTAGAAATGCCCCACTTGCAGAACAATATAGGTTTTTAGGCCTTAAGTTGTAGCTGTTATATTCGTTCATTTTTTTCGTTTTCTATTTCAATTAAAATAATTTTATGCTAATCTTCTTTTATATCTTTTTTACCAAAGATTATTCTTTTCAGTACTCCAAATTTCGAGAACAGCTTGGTATAAGTCTCCGAAGACATTATAGCTGAATCGGTTACAGCTTTATAAGTCAACCAAATGCCCACAGGTAGAAAAACAAATGTGGAAAACCACATTCCTGTAGTCATTTGCCAAATATCCTCGCGTGCCGATTTTTCACCAGTCATCGATACAATATAATAGGCAATAAACAGTGCTATTGATATAACAACGGGCATTCCGAGACCCCCTTTACGGATAATAGCCCCCAGGGGAGCACCAATAAAAAAGAAAATAAGTACCGCCAAAGAAAGTGTAAACTTTCGATGCCGTTCCATTTCGTATTTATTAATAGACTTTTTTCGTTCATACAATTGCCCTTGAAAAAGATTGAGATTTTGTATATTGTCTCGCGCCTTGGTTATTGCAGACTGAACAACTTGTAATTTAATCCTTTTATCGAGGTTATCGAAATAGGTACTGTAATTAATTAATGTGTCAGGTCTTTGATCGAGGTTTCTTTTGAGTGAATCATGTGGTGCCGTAAGATCGAAAATGTGGTTGGAAAGCACCGGATTTATATTTAACTGCAACATATAGTTGCGCACCTGCCGATAATATTTATCACTTAAAGTATCTCCCCGAAGCTTTAACTGTTTAATATTCAGCATCCTGTCCATATTCCGGTAAACACCTTGGTCTATTCGGTTAAAATCAAAATTGCGCACTTTAACCCTGAAAGTTTGTTCTTTAAACCTGTCTCTGCGGAATGGCCTGCTTTTCAATAACCTACGATTACCAGATGACTCTTCGGCATAATTTCTCCCATCGTACATGGTAAGCACCATAAACTTTTTGTCTTCGGTAATACGCAAATAACCCGAGTCAGCCACAGTAGAACTTTCATTCATTCTGTTATGCGAATGGTCATAAATAAGCAGGTCGTACAGCATATTGGTTTTACTGTTTTTGCTTCCAACTTTTATACTATATCCATCTATTTCGTTGGTAAACACTCCGGGTTGTAATATTAATTCCGGACGCTGTCGTTTAACACTGGCCAACAGGGTAATAAACTTCAGGTTTGTGTGTGGCAATATAAAATTCGAAAAATAAAATGCCATACCCGTAATCAATATTGCAATAACGAGCAATGGTTTCATTATCCTGAAAAGGGAAATCCCTGACGATTTCATGGCTACAAGCTCATAGTTTTCGCCCAGCGAACCAAAAGCCATAATTGAAGCCAGTAACATTGAAAGTGGGAAAGCATAGGTTAACAGGCCAAACGAAGCGTAAAACAACATTTCTCCTAATACCCTAATATCGAGCCCCTTACCCACAAGATCATCAACATACTTCCATAAAAATTGCATAAGAAGTATAAACAGGACAATAAAAAAGGTCATTAGAAATGGCCCCAAAAACGACTTAATAACGTACCAATGCAAACGCTTTATCATATAAATAGCTGAAAATATTACAGTTGCAAAACTAAGTTATTTTAAGGATACTCAACGTGAAAAAAAGTTAAGATGCTGTTAACAGATAAAAATTTGAAGTTAAGATATTATTGTTGATCAATTATCATGACCCGAGGATGTGTTTGAGATCAGCAATTTGGGTGTCCCATAAACCCTCCGCCTCATCTACTTCATCTTCTTCAGAAAAATCAACAATAATTAGTGAAACATCACCGGTAAGCTCATCCTGAGAAATTCGAAACTCAAAATATGTATCCTCATCATCCACCCAGTTAAAACGCACCAACCGGTTCTCCTTATACAGCGTCATAGTAGCAGTTTGTTCCGAGCCTTCCCAAATAAAAGTGTACTTTTTACCTTTCACCCTCACATCTTCGGCAAACCACTCTGTCAAGCCCGAGGCAGTACTCAATCTATTGTATAAAACCTTTGGGGAACAGTTAATTACGTACTCTAACTGGATTTTAACTTTATCTGCCATTTGTCTGTTTTTTTGGCAATATAATTAATCTGTTTGTAAGAAACAACATCGTAAGTAATAGACCTAATATGCAAGGCCTTTTTTTATTCAAAAAATGAAGGTAAATAAAAATAAATAGTATATTTGCACCGCGAAAAAAACGGGTAGTTTAACGTTGTTTCACAGTTTGAAAACAGAAATAAAAAATTGTTTCTATACCTGATAAAAGAATAATAAAGCAGATACTATTTATAAAGTTATTGACTACAAAAAGTATTTTATTGTTTTTATTCAGGCACATAGAAATTTAATTAGGCAGTCCGGTTGGATATCTCCTCACGGCAGGCAGGGAGAGCATGATTCATAATCATAAGGTGCCGGGCATTAAGATATATATTTGGCGAGGTAGCTCAGCTGGTTAGAGCGCATGATTCATAATCATGAGGTCGGCGGTTCAAGCCCGCCTCTCGCTACAAACTAACAATAAGGCACTTACAAAAATGTGAGTGCCTTTAATTTTTACCCTATTTGTAGCATATTTAAACAAATACAGCAACACAACTTCGTTTCCTGATTTTTTCTCCTCATTCTCCCGAATACAAGCTGGCAGTGAGTATGATTAATCTGCTACTATTTTTAGCAAATCCTCATGAAGTGTTTAATTGCTCGATGGCAGTATTGTTTCCCTATATTAAAAGTGGAGTAAAACCTTTGTTAAATGATATCAAAGCTATTCTATTTACTTCATATTTAAATTTACTATAAGCCGCTTTTAATCAAAAACAAAAATATACTGGTCATCGGAAAAGATAATTTTAATCTTATTCTGTTTGAATTGATGGAGTTCAACGCAAATATTTACAGGTATTTGATTTACATAGTATTATAATTCTAATACGTGCCCAAAATCAATCGTTGTTAAGTCGTAAAATTCTCCTATTTTTGAGGGCACAATAGATTTGTATCTATGGATAAATACCCTTCTAAACTTTTGGAGCAGGCAGTTGAAGAATTTGCCAAACTACCCGGCATAGGCAGGAAAAGTGCCTTACGGCTGGTATTGCATCTTTTGCGACAAGATAACGAGAGCGTTAATCGTTTTGGAACCAGCATTATTCAACTAAAACAGGAGATAAAGCATTGTTCCGTTTGCCATAATATTTCTGATACCGACGTCTGCCAGATTTGCTCTAACCCGGCACGCAACAAAAGCGCTATTTGCGTTGTAGAAAATATCCGCGATGTACTGGCCATAGAAAACACGCAGCAATTCAACGGGTTATACCACGTTTTAGGAGGAATTATTTCACCTATGGATGGTATTGGCCCTGCCGACCTTACCATCGACTCACTGGTGGAAAGAACAGGTAATGGCGAAACTATTGAAGTTATTCTGGCATTGTCAACCACCATGGAAGGCGATACTACCAATTTTTATATTTACCGCAAACTAAAAGATAAACAGGTAAAGGTTTCAACTTTGGCACGCGGGGTTGCCATTGGCGACGAATTGGAATATGCCGATGAAATCACCCTGGGCAGGTCGTTGGTTAACCGCATCCCTTACGAAAATTCGTTGGGAAAATAATTATATGGCATAGCAACAGGTTTTGCGAAAATTTACGTTATCCAAAAAGGAATTTTTACATTTGAACACATTAAATACTTTTCCGTTTCTCAATAAAAAAGGAAATTGAAGCAAAAATAAATTTATCGGATGAAGCTTTCTGTAATTATTGTCAACTACAATGTAAAGCATTTTTTAGAACAGTGCCTCTATGCGGTAGTAAAAGCTGCCAAAGGCATTGAAACCGAAATTTTTGTGGTTGACAATAATTCTGTTGATGGTTCGGTGCAACTAATCCGCGAAAAATTCAGCGACATCAATATCATTGATAACAAGGAGAATACAGGCTTTTCAAAAGCCAACAATCAGGCAATAAAACGCGCTACGGGCGAGTATATTTTGCTGCTTAACCCCGATACGGTTGTTGAAGAGAAAACCTTTTCAAAAGTCTTGGATTTTATGGACAAACACCCCGATGCTGGCGGCCTGGGGGTGAAAATGATCGATGGAAAAGGAAATTTTTTGCCTGAATCAAAACGTGGTTTGCCGACCCCATGGGTTGCTTTTTGCAAAGTGTTTGGCATTTCTGCGCTTTTCCCAAAATCGAAATTATTCGGGCAATACCACATGGGTTACCTCAACGAGAACGACATTCATGAGGTGGATGTACTGGCAGGTGCCTTTATGCTTTTGCGCCGCGAAACGCTTGAAAAAACAGGCCTCCTCGATGAAGCTTTTTTTATGTATGGCGAAGACATAGACCTTTCGTACCGCATTACCCGTGCAGGTTATAAGAATTTCTATTTCCCCGAAACCACTATTATCCATTACAAAGGTGAAAGCACCAAAAAAGGTTCGCTAAATTACGTGAAGGTATTTTATAATGCCATGATCATTTTTTCGAAGAAGCATTTTTCAGCAGGCAAAGCCGGCCTTTTTTCTTTTCTGATCCGCCTGGCCATCTATTTTCGCGCTTTTACATCAATATTAAGGCGATTATTTGAAAAAATATGGTTGCCAATTGCCGATGCACTGCTTATCTATGCAGGCTTTTTATTTTTAACACCCTACTGGGAGAACGTCAGGTACGAACCGGGTTATTATCCTCCTCAATTCCTTCAGGTTGCCGTTCCGGTTTATATTTTATTCTGGTTGTCCGGGGTAGCTTTGTCCGGGGGTTACAAAATTCCGGTGCGCCTTTTTAAAATTGCCCGCGGACTGGTATGGGGTTCCATAGCTCTTCTGCTTGCCTACTCGCTCATTGACGACAGGTTCCGCTTTTCACGCGCATTAATTGTACTGGGGTCTGTTTGGTCGCTGTTTTCGCTGGTTGCTTTCAGGGTATTGTTACACCGCATCAAAATAAAACGTTACCGCCTTAACCTGAAAAAAACCAGGCGCATTGCCATTGCCGGTCATACCAACGAAGTTTTGAGGGTGCAAAAAATTCTGGAAAGCGCACTGGTAAAAACAGAATTAATGGGTTTTATTGCGCTTGATGAGAACGATAAAGGGGAAAGTTATATAGGCAGGCTGAGCCAGCTTCACGAAATAATAAGGATTAACCGTATTGACGAAATTATTTTTTGTGCCGAAGATATGAGCACCACAGGAATTATCAGTGCCATGCTGGAACTATCAGAAACAGATGTAGATTATAAAATTGCACCACCACAGAGCATAAGCATTATCGGCAGCAATTCCATAAACACTGCAGGCGATTTGTATGTAATTAACGTTAATGCCATAACAAAACCTTCCAACAGGCGAAAAAAGAGGGCTTTCGATGCTTTTCTGGCACTTTTTCTGCTGCTGACTACACCCTTTTCAATATGGCTCTTTAAAAATAAAAAAACGTATTTCCAAAATATCGTCAATGTGTTAAATGGCAAAAAATCCTGGGTGGGCTATATACCAGAATTTTCGGATTTGGAACAACTCCCTAAAATAAAAACGGGAGTTTTGACCCCGGCTGGGCTTTACCCTGAGATAACAGCAGATGCAGACCATGCTCAACGCATTAACATACTGTATGCCAGAGAATATAGTGTTTCTACCGATGCTGAAGTGTTTTTAAAAAACTGGAAAAAACTCGACAACTAACCAAGTTTTATGAACCAATTGCTTACATACGGAAATGTTAGCTTAAGGCCACTGGAGCCGGAAGATATAAACCTGTTGTACCAATGGGAAAATAATGCTGAAATATGGGAAGCAAGCAATACGAAAACTCCTTTTTCACGCTACCTGTTGGCAGAATATATTAAAGCTTCAGCCAAAGACATTTATGAAACCAGACAACTGCGCCTTATCATTCAAAATAAAGAAACCAAACCAATAGGAGCCATCGACCTGTTTGATTTTGAACCTTTCCACCTGCGTGCCGGAGTTGGAATTCTGATACATAACACAGCCGACCGTAATCGCGGTTATGCCTTTGATGCACTTATGGCACTTAAAGCATATGCTTTAGAAACACTGGGTTTAAAGCAGCTTTACGCCAATATTTCCGTTGACAATAAAATCAGTATTAAACTGTTCGAAAAATCGGGGTTTACAAAGTCTGGGGTAAAAAAAGCATGGTTAAAAACTGCCTCCGGTTGGAAAGATGAATTGATTTACCAAATAATATTCGAAAAATAAAGAATTGAAAGGCATAGGCATAATATCAATTGAACAAATCAATAAAAGCATTTTGCTACCACTACAAAATTGCAGAAAGACATTTTTAACAGAATTAATCACCTGTTCATTTAAATTCAGGCACCTGATTTAAAAAACTGTACCTTTTATTTTCATAATCCACCTGACAAACATAGTGCGATAACCCATTGGATACTAAAATAATATCAACATTAAGAGCCATATTGTACCGTACTGCCTGATCGAATGTATCCTGCCCTATTTTCAACATTGGCGACTTAAATTCTGCAATTAAAAACGGATCGCCATTGCGTTTATACACCAACAAGTCAAATCGTTTAGCCATGCCGTTAACCAACACTTTTTTTTCAACCGACATAAGCGATGGCGGATATTGCTTCTCCTGCTTCAGGTATTCCATAAAATTCTGGCGCACCCATTCTTCCGGAGTTAAAACCACATATTTTTTCCTTACAGGATCAAAAATCAACGTTTTGCTATTTTCCTGTTTTATTTTGAATTCATATTCGGGTAAATTCAGCTTTTGCATTTTCGTTAGTTTAACCGCAACCATCAAAACCCAACTACAAAAATATTTTCAGTAAAATTCATCTGCTAACGCAGCATAATTTTTGGCAGAAGTAGGGTAAAAATGTACATTTGTATCGGTAGCCGCCTAAAATAGTTTACTTTTGTCCAAAGGTAATATTTAAAGTAAAACAACAGGGCAATAAACAAATTAGCCCCATTTCCGGCTATCAATTATCTAAACAGAATGAAGACAAAAAAAGAAATTGTAAATAACTGGCTACCAAGATATACAGGGAATAGAATAGAGGATTTCGGGCAATATATTCTGCTTACCAACTTTCAATATTACGTTGAATTGTTTGCCAGCCGGTACGAAGTACCAATTAAAGGAGATGATAAAAACATGCCCAACGCCACTGCTGAAGGAATTACCATAATCAATTTTGGCATGGGCAGCCCCAATGCAGCTACAGTTATGGACCTACTGACGGCTATTAATCCCAAAGCAGTGCTTTTTTTAGGAAAATGTGGTGCCCTGAAATCGAAAAATAACCTTGGCGACCTTATCTTACCCATAGCTGCCATTCGCCATGAAGGAACTTCTGATGACTACCTGCCTTCGAAAATCCCGGCGCTTCCGGCGTTTAACCTTCAACGCGCTGTTTCGCACATTTTACGAAACGATGGACAAGATTACTGGACAGGCGTTGTTTTTACAACCAACCGCCGTGTTTGGGAATACGATAATAAACTGAAAAAATACCTTGCCAAAACAAGGGCAATTGCCATTGATATGGAAACAGCGACACTTTTTACGGTCGGTTTTGCCAATCATATACCTACCGGCGCTTTATTATTGGTTTCAGATCAACCCATGATATCAACAGGGGTTAAAACTGCCAAAAGCGACGAAAAAGTAACCGCCAATTTTGTGGGATTACATCTCGAAACGGGTATTAAAGCACTGCTGGAAATAAAAAATAATGGACTTTCAGTAAAACACCTCAGATTTTAATGGATTTCAATACAATAATCAATAATCTGAAAAAAAATATTGTTCACCCTGTATATCTTTTGCAGGGAGAAGAACCTTATTATATCGATAAAATTTCAGGCTATATTGAAAAGCACTTACTTGCAGATGCTGAAAAAAGTTTCAACCAAACCGTTTTCTACGGAAAAGATGCATCGGCAGTAAATATTGCCGAAAACTGCCTCCGTTTTCCGATGATGGCAAGCCGCCAGGTAATAATTGTAAAAGAAGCCCAGTCGCTGCCAAAAATAGAACTACTGACCTCTTACGTCGAAAAGCCAATGGCATCAACGGTTTTAGTGTTAAACTACAAATACAAAAGCCTGGACAAAAGAACGAAACTGGCCAAGGCCATCAATAAAAACGGAGTAATTTTTACCTCCAACCGGTTGCGCGAATACCAGCTGCCAAAGTGGATAGAAAGCTACCTTGAACCTAAAAAGTATTCCATACAACCGCAGGCTGCTCAATTACTTATTGCCTTTTTGGGTAACCACCTGGACAAAATTGCCAACGAGCTGGATAAACTGGTTATCGCTGTAAAAAATACCAATAGGATTACACCTGCTCATATTGAACAAAATATTGGCATTAGTAAAGATTTTAATGTGCTTGAACTACAAAATGCACTGGGTGAAAAAGATGTATTCAAGGCCAATCAGATCATCAATTACTTCGCTGCCAATACTTCTGCCAACCCCATTCAAAAAACTACAGCATCGTTGTTTTATTACTTTTCAAAACTGTTCAAGTACCACCTACTGAAAGACAAATCGGAGCGAAATGTTTCGTCGCAACTGGGCATACACCCCTATTTTGTAAAAGATACGATTGCCGCTGCCAAGCGCTATTCGTCTACAAAGTTGTACGAAATTATCGGCATCCTTCGCGAGTATGATATGAAAAGTAAAGGTTTTGAAGTTTCCACGCTCATTGATGAGGGAGAACTTCAGAAAGAAATGATTTATAAAATCCTGCATTAATATGATTACCTATATTATTATCGGCATAACATCCCTTATATCGTATATGGCTTTCAACAATTACGAGCTTATGCGAAAGATGCAGTTTAATGCTGCACGTGTAATTCACGAAAAAGAGTATTACAGGCTGGTTTCTCATGCTTTTATCCATGCCAGCTGGTCGCACCTAATAGTAAACATGCTTGTGCTCTATTTTTTTGGCACCGCCATAGAGCAATATCTCGACTATTATTTTGGCGCCAGGGCTACTGCTTATTACCTGCTTTTATACCTTGGTGGTATCGTTTTTTCGAATACTTGGAGCCTGATAACACAAAAAAACAACTATTACTACAATGCCGTTGGTGCTTCAGGAGCCGTTTCGGCAGTACTTTTTGCATTTATTTTTTTCAACCCGCTTGAGCCCATTTACCTTTTTATGATTTTGCCTATGCCAGGTATTCTTTTTGCCGTGGGATATCTTTTCTATTCCTATCAGATGAGTAAAAAAAATAGCGACAATGTAGCTCACGATGCCCATTTTCTGGGTGCCGTCTTTGGCTTCGCCTTTCCTATTCTGTTAAAACCCGGCCTTTTCTCGCACTTTATTAACGAACTTTTTTCATTCCTTTAAAACCATTTTAGCCTAAAAACATGAAATTTGTGATGGTTAACGGCACTGTTCTGCATAGTGAAGAGGCTGTTATAGTGCCGTTCTTAAAAAATGATCCGTTGTTGTTGACCATAAAAATGTGGTTTGGCTTTGGAGGCATACCTCTTTTCACGGAAAACATGTCAGAAACCATAGAAAAACTTCGCTCACTGAACGTACAGCCACCACCATTGCTACTCGACAACCAGGAATTCTTCAGAAGAGTAAAACGTATGCTTAATAAAAACCGGTGCTACCGTTCCGGAACTTTCGTAATTCAGTTATTTATCGCCGATGGGAAAGTTGATTTTTTTGCTTTCGCTAAACCGCATACTTCCATGCAGTTACCGGCCAACGAAAAAGGCGTGTTTGCTAACTTTGCAACCTACAAGAAATACTCCGATGGCCATTTAAAAAATATTCAATTATTTAACCGGTTTTTTACGCTTTCGGAACAACGTATTAATACTGACAAAAATGTAAAACCTATTTTTTTAAACGAAAAAGGTGTTGTATGCGATGCTGGTACCGCTAATGTTTTCATTGTGGAAAATAAAAAGATATCTACTCCCTCATTATCAACAGGTTGCACTTCAAATGCATTCAGAAATTTGGTACTAAATGTTGCCAAAGACCTGGGATACTCCACAAACGAATCGGAAAAGATAGTACCCACAACAGTTTTAAATGCTGATGAAATTTTCCTGGCTGAAGAAACAACAGGTATTCAGTGGGTTATGGGCATCGGAAACAGAAGATTTGTTCATAATATTTCCAATGCAGTTAACAATAGGTTAAATAAGGTATTGCATAGCCTGGTGGAACGGAACAATTAATTCAGCATTGGATTTTCCGGGAAATTCTCCCAAACCCTGTAACGGGTACCCGCTTTTTTAACAAAGTTAGCCCACGATATCTCTTTATATTTTTCTAAAATCGAGTGTTCATCCACGTCGCTTACCAGCCATGAATTTTCTTTAATTTCATTTTCCAGTTGGCCACCATCCCAACCGGAATAACCAAGAAAAAAATGGATGTCTCCGGGCTGTATAGAACCATTTCTAATGTTTTCCTTTAAAACAGCAAAGTCGCCACCCCAATATATGCTGCCCAAAACCCTGATACTCCCTGGCATTATATTTCCTAAACGATGGATATAAAAAATGGAATCACCTGAAACCGGCCCCCCTAAAAATACACGTGCTTCAAAATCTGGAAAATCGGGAAAAACCTCCTGAAGCGAAAAATCAATGCGTTTGTTCAGAATAAACCCCACGGCACCTTTCTGGCTGTATGCCACAAGAAAAACAACCGATCGGCTAAAATAATCGCCAGGCAAAAAAGGCTCAGCAATGAGTATTCGTCCTTTTTTAGGAGCAATATTGTTGGTCTTTATTTTAAATATGTCGAGGTTTTCTCCCATAATTAAGGCAATATACTAATTTTTTCAATGTTGTGCCAATAAGAACGTAAGCCATAAAAACCTAAAAGGAATGACAGATGCAAAACCAAAAAATTCCAAATATTCAATAATCAATCGTCAGACAACAACAACACAATTTAAAAGCAAAACCGTTTAATACCATATTATATGCTAAACTACCCAATAAAAAAATGGTATAACAAACACAGACCGTTACAAAAAAAGATGGCATCCGTATCTTTTTCACTTATACAGATGCCATCCTTAAAAATTATTTGTGAGGTTCTCCTGTTTACTTTTCTTCAACAATAAAAACCTCTTCATCGGGTTTCGACATATAGTATTGTTCTCGTGCAAAACGCTCCAAATTTTCCGGGCCCGAGTTCAGGTCTTTGAGCTTCTGCTTGTCTGATATGATTTGCTTTTTATAAAACTCTTTTTGTTCGATAAGTCCTTTCAGCCGCTTTTTATTCTTATTGTGGGAAACAATGCTGTATTCATCAAAAAAGATTATCCATGCCAAAAACAAAATTGTAAAAACGAGGTATTTATTGCCCCATATTTTCAACATACTCTTTTTCAATCCTTTATATTGAAATTTAATTTTCATTCAGCGCGTTTACTGGTAACTTGTCAAATGTAACATTTTAAGATTTGAAAAAAAACGAAACCGTTAAGTATCGGCTCCGTTTTATAAACATTGAGTGGTTTATTTTCTCAAAAAAACAATATTATTAGTACCACCTGAACTCTTCTATTCAGAAAAAGTGTTTACATCCTGATCTTACTCATCTGGCAAAAAGCTCGGATAGCTATAGTTTACAGGAGGGACAAATGTTTCTTTAACCGTACGTATGGAGGTCCAGCGCAATAAATTGAATATGGATCCGGCTTTGTCGTCGGTTCCCGATCCGCGTGCACCACCAAATGGCTGTTGTCCAACAACTGCTCCTGTTGGTTTGTCGTTAATATAGAAATTACCTGCGCAATGCTCCAGCCTCCTGGTTATTTTTTCAATATTGTAACGGTTTTGCGACATCACCGAACCGGTTAGCGCATAAATGGAGGTTTCGTCTAATATATCGAGTGTTTCATCAATCTTGTCATCAGGATAAACATATATAGTGAGTACGGGGCCAAAAAGTTCTTCTTCCATGGTTATATACTTTGGGTTTTTAGCCTGAATAACCGTGGGTTCGATGAAATAGCCCTTTGACTTATCACAATTTCCTCCGAAAATCACTTCAGCATCATCATCCTCACGGGCACGGTCGATAAAACCTTTCAGCTTATCAAATGATGTTTCGTCGATAACAGCATTAACGAAGTTGGTAAAATCTTCTGGTGGCCCCATTTTAACTGTTGCTAATTCCTTGCCCAGACGATCTTTCACTTCGGGCCAAATGCTTTCTGGAATATAAACCCGCGATGCAGCCGAACATTTTTGCCCCTGGTATTCAAAAGCGCCACGCAACATCGCTATCACAAGTGTCTGTTTATCAACGGTATGATCAGCAAAAATAAAATCTTTACCACCGGTTTCGCCTACAATACGCGGATACGATTTATATTTATAAATGTTTTCACCTATTGTTTTCCAAATGCTCTGGAAAACTGCAGTAGAACCTGTAAAATGTATGCCGGCAAAATCAGGATGATTCATTACTGTTTTAGCAGCCACAGGGCCTGATATAAACACCAGGTTAATAACCCCGTCGGGGAGGCCGGCTTCCCTGAAAATTTCCATGATTACCCCGGCTGAATAAATGGCTGTTTTAGAGGGTTTCCAAACCACAGTATTGCCCATTAAAGCGGGAGCTGCTGGCAGATTACCCGCAATTGAAGTAAAATTAAAAGGCGTTAACGCATAAACAAATCCTTCCAACGGACGGTATTCATTATAATTCCACATCCCTTTTGCTGATTCGGGCTGAAGCTTATAAATATCTGTCATCACCTGTACCCCAAAACGGAAAAAATCAGCCAATTCACAAGCTGCATCTATCTCAGCCTGAAAAGCATTCTTCGACTGGCCCAACATAGTTGCCGCATTTAGTTCTTGCCGATAAGGGCCTGCCAGCAAATCAGCAGCTTTCAAGAAAATGGCAGCCCTGTGTTGCCACGAAAGCGCAGCCCAGGCTGGCTTGGCCTTTAGCGATTCTTCAATGGCAAGCTGAACATGAGAAGCATCTCCCTGATTATAAAAACCAAGCGTATGTGCTATTTCATGTGGCGGAAACATTCTTACTTTATTGCTGGTATAAATATTTTTGCCACCAATTACCATAGGCAATTCAACTTCTTTAGACCGTAATTCTTCAATTTTTGATTTTAAAGCTGCCCTTTCCGGGCTACCTGGTGCATAACCTAAAACGGGTTCGTTTTTAGCAATTGGCACATTAAAAATTCCTTTGGGCATACGTAAATAATTTAAATTTCTAATTTTGTATCTTGATGCTAAGTTACAGTTTCAATTCAAGATAAATCATAACAAAAATCAGGGCACAAGAAAGTTTACAAAGAATAAAATCCTTATTTACAACACTTTGCCTAATCAGAAATTAAAAACCAAACAAAAGTCACTTTCTTGCAGAATTTGTCTTGTGTGAATGGGTTATGATTAGTATTGTGATAACTTTACACTGTTGATTAAAAAAGTAAGTAAAATATTGATTGAAAAGCGATGGAAATCTGTATCTAACGCGGAGAAGGAAAACCTGTACCGTCTGCTGACTGTATGGGCCATATTGGGAATAGTAGCTTTGGCCTTCTTTGTTTACAACATATTTTCATATGGCAGCAACTTCTGTATCATTTGTAATATAGCACTGCTTATTACAATTATAGTAGCTATTTTGTGTGTCTGGAACGGCAAAACAAACTGTTCTACCAGTATCGTTTTTGCATTTCCCATAATTCTATATTCCTTTTTTATTTCAAACTTTAACTTCCACCTTCCCTATATCGATACCATCTATTACACAACAATTTGGTTGCTCCCCGGTTTGCTTATTTTAATGTTATTCTCCGAAACCACAGTTAAAATATTGTTTTACACCCTGATTTCGTTTCTTACTATCGGGTTGCAGTTGAAAAAAGCCGATCACCTGCTCGATGCTTTCATTTACTTTAAACCTTTGATTTTAAATCCTTTCGTTCTTTTCCTTACGATTATGGGTATGTTGGCTTTATTTCGCTGGAATTTTTTAAAAATTATAGTAAAACAGCAGGAAATCATTGATATTACAACGAATAGTATAGTTAAAGTAATAAGGGATATGCCTTTTATGGTTGCCCGATTACGTGCTGAACGTGATGAAGAAGGTAATCTTGCACAGCTTTATTTCGATACTGTAAATAACCGTTTTGAATCTGCTTTCCATATCAACCTATATGAGGTAAAAGACCAAAAAGCTGATTATATTTTTAACCTCATTTTCAAGCAAAAATTCGACCTTAACCGCTACATACTCAATCTTTCAAAAAAAACAACCGAGTTTCATGCCACCAAACTGAATAAATGGTTTAAAATTCTTGTTATCCAACCCAACATTACACAATATTTTATTGTTTTTGAAGACATTACACAAACCAAACTCGAGTTGGCCGAACTGGAAGATAAGCAACACCGGTACAAGGTACTGCTGGAAGCTATCCCCGATATTTTCTTTGTTATCGATAAAGACGGGATTTTTGAAGATTTTGTGGTAAAAGAGAGCCATTTGTTTAAAATAAGCGACGCTAACATTACCGGCAGTTCAATCTTCGATGTTGGCTTTCCACCAAATATGGCAGGAAAAATACATGAGTGCATACAGCTTGCCATCAAACACGACTCGATAGAAACCATTGAATATCAACTAAATACCCCTAATGGCACTTTTCTTTTCGAAATGCGGCTTGCGAAACTTAGCAATTTCGCTGTGATAGCCATAGCCCGAGATATAACAAAACGAAAAACAGCTGAATTCAAATTGGAAAAAGCACTTGTTAAAGCAAAAGAATCTGATCGGTTGAAATCGGCTTTTCTTTCCAACCTTTCGCATGAGATACGAACTCCATTAAATGTGATCACCAATTTAACCCAGATTTTGGCTGAATCGGATTTAACTGAGTTTGAAAAACTGGAATTTTCCGATGCCATTATGCAAAACGGAAAACAGTTAATGAACATGATCGACAATACGGTTCATTTATCGAAAATAGAAACACAAAGTGTTGTGGTTGAACACCAATTCTGTGCAGTCAACCAAATGCTTCGCAATGTTTATAATAAGTACTTAGTGCTTCTTCCTGATGCCAGAATTGTAAAATTGAACCTGAAGTTAAGTGTTCCGAATAGTGAATTTGGTTTCGAAACTGACCCTGCGCTGCTTTCTGAAATCTTATCGATTTTAGTTGATAACGCTATTAAATATACCGAAAAAGGCGAAGTTTCGCTGGGCTACGAAATGTTTTACAACGAAAAGATTATTTTTTATGTTTCCGATACAGGAATTGGAATCCCCAAAGACGAATACGAGCATATCTTCACTCGTTTCTACCGCATACAAAACCCTGTTAACGAAAAAACATCAGGTTCGGGCACAGGGCTTTCCATTGCACAGCACTACGTTTCGTTATTAGGTGGTAAACTGGAGTTTGAATCGGAAGAGAAAACAGGTACACGTTTTTGGTTTTCGCTTGCGTTTTCCAAAGGGAAAGGTTACCTGTCGATAGCAAGGTAAATCAGGAAATATGAGGAAAAACCGGACTCATTTTAAATGCATCTGTTACCGTCTTTTTTGCCTGTTAACTATCGAATTTAACTGTCTGTAACCAACCAGCCGATCAGCACGCCCGGCCGGATCACGATAATAAACAAATACCTGGTAGTCGTTTTCTGTTTCCCAAAAACTACCTTCTATATTGGTAAGGTCGGCAGTTGACGAACCTTTGGGCACATAAGCATACTGAAAATTGTAATACCCCTGCTTTAGCAGTAATGTTAATTCGTAAATACTCTTTTCAAAATTCCATGTCATTTCATTGCTTTTATTTGCATTCCAACCGGTTAATGCGCCAAAAACATTTACAGTTCCACCCAGCAATGGGGCTTCAAGTGCCAGGGTAAAATGAACAAATGTATAATCACATTCAGTAGTAAAATCACGCACATTGGCATCCTGGCTTTCTATTGTATATTTCCCGTCCATGTCTTTATATTGAAAAAAATCCTTATTGGCACGTACTTCGTCTGTTTTTAAAGTCTTGTGGAAATAAGGGTCAAAAAACTCTGTCGACACCACATTTTCGCCATTATACTGATTTGAGCGATTATCAAAATAACGAAACTCGTTACCCCCGGGGAATACATTCTCTTTATCATAGTCATAAATCAAAAGATTATCGCGAATATAGAGCGGTTTCAGGTCGGTAATAGCATTATCCCAACGATTATTCTGCATAATTACAACCTTCACATAGTTTTCAGGGCTATCGAGGCCGGCATTTCTGCAATCCACTTCAAAATCTACCTCTTGATTTTCGCCCTCAAACGCATCTAAAGTTGCCCTGTGTACCGATCCCCGAACCTCTGTCAGCGGTTCATATACATAAAAACGCTGCGTGATAGCTACTTTCTTCATATCGCTATCCTCGTAAACCACCAAAACATAATTTCCTGAAATTTTAAACTGTATGTCTTCATTGGGCAAAGCAAGCTGATAGTTTGCATAATCAAACGTTGTATTAAAAGAAAGTTTGTAGTCATTCAATGGGTTTTCAGTAAAACCGTCAAGGTAATCTGGTTGCATTAGAAAGCTTTCATTCCAGTTGGCATCGCAATGCACTACTGTGTAATAATAATTTTTTAAATCGGCAGAGAAATCATCGAAACTGAAAATCAGGTATGTATCACTTCCCAGTTCCAAAACAGGATTGGAAAGTTCAAAACCATCGCGGTACATTCTAACGGTTTTTATGTTTTCGTTGTATATCGCATTTTCATAATAATAATTGTTATTCTGACCTTTTGCGAAAAAACCAATTAACACAAAAACAGCAGGTAACAGCGTTAAAATCCTCACTTTGTATAGTTTTATATTCAGCAATTTTATATGTATCAATTCTATATTAACGTCAAAATTGAAAAATTAATCTGAATTTTATCAATTTTATTTAATATTTGCCCTTTATTTTCGAAGGTGCAGGTAAAAATACAATTTTGAATAAAATCCATTTTTAATATCTAGTTTTTAAATATTTAAGTTTGTTACGCCATTATTACAAAAACGAAATTATAATTATTATTTTTGTCCACATTAAAAACAACACTATTTGAGTTCTTATGTCAAACACCATTAAGTTACGGAAAGGACTGAATATCAAGCTAAAGGGCAGTGCAAAAACTGAACTTAACAAGCTTCCGGTTCCAAAAACCATTGCGCTTAAACCTACCGATTTCGCCGGGCTCACCCCAAAACTTAAAATTAAAGCCGACATGTCCGTTAAAGCGGGTGATGCTTTGTTTTACGACAAATATCACCCTGAAGTTTTATTTACGGCACCCATAGGAGGTAAAGTGGTTTCAGTAAACCGCGGCGAACGTCGCAAAATACTGGAGATAGTTATCGAAACCGACGAAAATGCTGAAAAGCTGGTTTTTTCAAAAGGTGATCCTGAAAAGCTTTCTTATGAAGAGGTTAAGGACACAATACTAGCAGCAGGATTATGGCCATTTATTAAACAACGTCCTTATGGCACGATAGCCAAGCCCAACCAAAAGCCCGGAGCTATTTATGTATCAACTTTTGATACTGCACCGCTGGCCCCTGATTACAACTTTGTAATGAAAAACCAGTTGGGCACGTTTCAGACAGGAATAAACGCACTGGCCAAACTTACTGAAGGCAAAGTACATTTAGGAGTTAAACCCGACACAATTTTCGATAATATAAAAAATGCTGAGGTAACAACTTTCTCAGGGCCACATCCGGCAGGTAATGTTGGGGTACAAATCCACCATACAAATCCGATCAACAAAGGCGATGTTGTATGGACTGTCAACGTTCAGGATGTACTATTTTTCGGGCGCCTCTTTGAAACAGGAAAAGTTGACTTTAGCAGGATTGTTGCGCTAACCGGTTCAGAAATTGAAGATCCTAAATATTTTGAAACGATATTGGGTGCGCCGGTTTCGTTATTCACAAAAAACTTTAAAAAATCTGACTATAAACAGCGAATAATAAGTGGCAATGTACTTACTGGAACACGGGTAAAACCACAAATGCACCTGGGATTCTACGACGCTCAGGTTACAGTTATTCCCGAAGGCGACGAGTATGAATTGTTGGGATGGGCTGCACCCGGTGTAAATAAATTTAGTGCATCAAAAACATTTCTTTCAACCCTTTTGCCGAAAAAGAGTTATGTGATGAATGCCAATATGCATGGTGGCGACAGGGCTTTTGTTATTTCAGGACAATACGAAAAACTGGTGCCAATGGACATTTTGCCGGTTCACCTTCTGAAAGCAATTATTGTAAATGACATTGACAGAATGGAACAACTGGGTATATATGAGGTTATTGAAGAAGATCTCGCCTTATGTGAATACGCATGTACATCGAAAATAAGAGTTCAGGATATTCTTCGGAATGGCATAAACACCATGATAAAAGAATTGGGATAATTGGCAGAAACAAAACCGAGACAATATTTTGGTTACTTTATCAGAAAAATTCCAACCAAATTAAATCAAAAATTCATCTTAAAAAAGATAAAACGAGCGTAAAAAAGTATTTTAATGTAAAAAACATGATTATACAGGTTTTATAAGTTACCTTAAAAATAAACAACAATAAAACGAATGAAATTTATAAGAAACTTTTTTGAAAGAACGGAACCTTTGGTTCAGAAAGGAGCAAAATACCATTGGCTCCATTCTGTTCACGATGGTTTTTTTACTTTTCTATATGTGCCGAAGAACACATCAAAATCGGGAACACACATACACGATTATATTGATTTAAAACGCACGATGTCTATCGTTGTTATGGCCCTTATGCCGGCATTGCTTTTTGGCATATTTAACACCGGGCTGCAGTACTTTAATGCAATAGGTGAAACAGCTGGATTTTGGCAGATATTTATTTTTGGTTTGCTGAAAGTATTGCCAATTGTCGTTGTATCGTACGCTGTGGGGCTGGGTATTGAATTTGTTTTTGCACAGATTCGCGGGCACGAAATCAATGAAGGCTTTTTAGTGTCGGGCATGCTGATACCCCTTGTTATGCCAGTTGAAACACCCCTGTGGATGATCGCTGTTGCTACTGCTTTTGCCGTAATAATAGGCAAAGAGGTTTTTGGCGGTACAGGTATGAACATTTGGAATCCGGCTCTTGTAGCCCGTGCCTTTCTGTTTTTTGCCTATCCCGCACAAATGTCGGGAGTAAAAGTGTGGGTAGCACTAAAAGATACCGATAAAGTAGTTGACGGATTTACAGGGGCTACACCAATGGCAGATGCTGCAGCAGGAAACATTACTTTTAATGTTTCTGATGCTTTTTTTGGTTTTATTCCCGGATCAATTGGTGAAACTTCTACCCTTGCCATTTTAATAGGAGCAGTTATATTAATTATAACCGGAGTAGGAAGTTGGAAAATTATACTCTCTACATTAGCTGGTGGTGCAGTAATGGGCCTGATTCTAAACCTTTTTGCCGGCAGTTCAGGGTTATCACCCGAAGCAGCAGTATATTTTGGAATACCTTTCTGGCAACAGCTTATACTAGGCGGGTTTATGTTTGGTGCCGTCTTTATGTCTACAGACCCTGTTTCAGCAGCACAAACAGAAAAAGGCAAGTGGATTTACGGATTCCTGGTCGGGGTACTTGCAATACTCATCAGGGTTATTAACCCGGCTTATCCTGAAGGTATGATGCTGGCCATACTACTAATGAATACCTTTGCGCCGCTTATCGACCACTATGTAATAAAAGCACACATTAACCGGAGGTTAAAACGAGCTAAAGTTTCAGCTTAAAAAAAACAGAAATCATGAACAGAAACGGTAATACTTATACAGTTTTATACGCAGCCATAATGGTAGTTTTGGTTGCCGCCATTCTGGCCTCTATTTCCATGGCGCTGAAACCTCGTCAGGTCAGAAATGCCGAAATAGAAAAAAAACAAAATATCCTTGCCTCTGTAAATATAGAGAGTTCAACAAACAATGTTGAAAAGTTGTACGATGAAAAGGTGGTTAACCAATACGTAGTGAATACACAAGGTGAGAAAGTTGATGGCGATGCTTTTTCGCTGGACTTGAAAAAGGAATTTTCTAAACCCGAAGAAGAGATGAAGCTGCCGGTTTTTGAAATCAATACTGCCGATGGCCCTAAATATGTAGTTTCACTTCGTGGAACAGGATTATGGGGGCCCATCTGGGGTTTTGTGGCATTAAACGACGACATGAACACTATTTATGGTGCTAACTTCGACCACCAGGGCGAAACTCCCGGCTTAGGAGCAGAAATTGGAACCCCCATATTTGAGAAACAATTTGTGGGTAAAACTATTTTTGACAATTCAGGAAAACTCATTTCAATACTTGTTGCTAAAGTTGGCCAGGAAGGGCCACCCCAGCACAAAGTTGACGGAATATCGGGAGGGACAATTACAAGCAAAGGACTTCAGGATATGTTACTTAACGGACTTACCAATTACGAACAATTCTTAATTAAGAAAAAATCATAACCCATGAGCGAACCATTATTTTCAAAAAAGAATTTAAAACTACTGGCCGACCCGCTTGACAATAACAATCCTATTACGGTTCAGGTGTTAGGAATTTGTTCGGCACTGGCAGTTACGGCACAATTGAAACCCGCCGTGGTAATGTCTATTTCGGTTATTGTTGTTCTTGCGGCAGCAAATGTCATAATTTCACTGCTACGAAACACAATTCCCAACCGTATCCGCATTATTGTTCAGCTTGTGGTAATTGCCACACTGGTAATCCTTGTCGACCAGGTACTTAAAGCTTATGTTTATGATGTAAGTAAGCAGCTTTCAGTATTTGTAGGATTAATTATCACCAACTGCATAATTATGGGACGGCTTGAGGCTTTTGCCCTTGGCAACCGTCCATGGCAATCTTTTCTAGATGGAATTGGCAATGGTGCCGGATATGCAGTAATACTTATTATAGTTGCATTTTTCCGCGAATTACTAGGATCGGGCACATTATTCGGTTTTCGCGTAATCCCCGAGAGTATTTACATTGGCAATGGTGGTTTTTATGCCAACAATGGTATGATGATATTGCCACCAATGGCACTTATAACCGTTGGTATAATTATTTGGGTACAACGCAGTAGAAACCGGAAATTAATTGAAGACTAGTCCTTTTCAAATCGAACATTATGGAACATTATTTTAATATTTTTATAAAGTCAATTTTTATTGAGAACATGGTATTTGCCTATTTCCTGGGCATGTGTTCTTATCTGGCAGTTTCCAAAAAAGTGAGTACCGCAGCTGGTCTTGGCATAGCCGTTATATTTGTACTTGGCATTACCGTACCGGTTGATTACCTTCTTGAAAATTATGTATTAAAAGAAGGCGCATTGGCCTGGTTGAGCCCTTCACTTGCATCGGTTGACCTCAGCTTTCTCTCTTTCATTATGTTTATAGCTGTTATTGCATCTATGGTACAATTGGTGGAGATGATTGTTGAGAAATTTGCTCCGGTACTTTATAACCAACTGGGTATATTTCTTCCGCTTATTGCCGTTAACTGTGCCATCCTCGGAGGTTCACTGTTTATGCAACAAAAAGAGTTTGTAAACATTGGAGAAGCATCGGTTTACGGCCTTGGCTCCGGCGTAGGGTGGTTCCTCGCAATTATTGGCGTTGCTGCCATACGCGAGAAAATAGAATATTCAAACGTACCCGCACCATTGCGCGGACTGGGAATTACATTTATAGTTACCGGTTTGATGGGAATGGCCTTTATGGGTTTCATGGGAATTAAGTTATAAATCAAAATCAGTTATCAATGATATTGCTTTCAACACAAATTGCTGTAGTTATTTCAAGTGTAGTGGTATTCCTTACCGTTATTCTTCTGCTTGTAGCCATTTTGCTCTTTGCCAAGAAGAAGCTAACACCTTCTGGAACAATAAAAATAAACATAAACGAAAGTGAGTTGACCCTGGAAACAGAGCCGGGGAATACGCTTTTGACCACACTGGGCAATAATAAAATATTATTGCCTTCGGCATGTGGTGGCGGTGGCACCTGTGGTATGTGCCGGTGCCAGGTAGAATCGGGCGCTGGATCGATACTTCCTACAGAAACAGGTTTTTTTACGCGAAAAGAGCAGAATGAAAAATGGAGGCTGGCATGCCAGGTTAAAGTTAAAGAAGACCTTGAAATTGAAATACCACAGGAGGTGCTGGGTGTTAAAAAATGGGAATGCGAAGTAGTTTCTAATAAAAATGTAGCCACATTTATTAAAGAATTTGTGGTCAAACTTCCTGAAGGAGAAACACTTAACTTCAAATCGGGCGGTTATATACAAATTGACGTACCTAAAATTGATGTCGATTTTAAAGATATTCACGTTGACGAAAAATTCCGCGATGAATGGGAAAAATTTGGCATGTTCGATTTAAAAATGAAAAACACAGAACCAACATTCAGGGCTTATTCTATGGCCAACCACCCTGCTGAAGGAAATATCGTTATGCTTAATATACGTATTGCCACACCACCATGGGATCGGGCAAACAATTCGTTTAAAAATGTAAATCCCGGTATTTGTTCTTCCTATATTTTCTCGCGTAAGCCAGGCGATAAAGTTACAATATCCGGGCCTTTTGGCGAGTTTTTCCTGAAAGATAACGATAATGAAATGATGTTTATAGGAGGAGGAGCAGGCATGGCACCAATGCGTTCGCATCTGTTCCACCTTTTCCATACGGTTAAAGAAACCAAAAAGAAAATTACATTCTGGTATGGTGCACGTTCCTGGAAAGAAGTTTTTTACTACGATCAATTCCGTGAAATAGAAAAGAATTTCCCTAATTTTAAGTTTCACCTGGCCTTATCGGAACCGCTACCTGAAGATAAATGGGAAGGTCCTACAGGCTTCATTCACCAGGTTATTTCTGATAAATACTTAAGCAAGCACGAGGAGCCGGAAGAGATTGACTATTACCTTTGCGGCCCTCCTATGATGAATGATGCTGTGCAGAAAATGTTATATGACCTTGGCGTGCCAGAAGAGAACGTGTTATACGATGACTTTGGAAGTTAGCCATGGTTTTAATAAAAGCCTCTCGTTTGAGAGGCTTTTATTATTTTAAAGAGTTTGGGCTATTCTTATCTGGCTATTATAACATATTATTACTAAACCGCTCAAGCATCGAATCTGGGAAAATAGAAGTAGGTAGTTCTCTCATTTCTTCCTTTAACAACAGCCTCAACCATTATTATTTCGGCACACTCAGGAGTAATTATCAAGTTGTATATCAGCCCTATAAATGTTATATTGTAGGAAACAAAACCCCGAAAAAGGGCCCAAAGCCCAAAAATCGG
>PDWI01000317.1_pt1 | contig 110083 bp, 90 predicted proteins | sample 1430891 | NCBI WGS metagenome assembly PDWI01 (sample SAMN01162508, study PRJNA174530) | Oral metagenome, whole genome shotgun sequencing project. | biome: Marine environment; feature: Marine mammal; material: Swab sample of the gingival sulcus; isolation source: swab sample of gingival sulcus... | reverse complement strand
GTACAAAATTTTGACAAAACATATGCTTTTTGTCCATCGGTAAAGTGCTTCGATGTATCTTGTGCTTTCAAATTAACAACACTTAATATCGATACATAGAATAATAATAAAAGAATTCTTGTCATTTTAAATTTATTTTTTATAATGTTAGCTAACGGGATAAGTATATATGCTGGGGCGGTTTTGAAACATAAACCTTCAAAATACGCTACGCCGTTAGCTATATTTGTTATATTTTGCAAATTTAATCTTTTCAGGCAAAATATGGCAAATATGGCGAAAGAAATGTGAAAATGTTCAAAATAAGCATATTGCCCGCCATAGCATATATACTGTGTTAGCGGTAGTTTTTATTCAAAACATCCTTTAAGAAAACTTTTTAAAGCATTGGTTATCAGCGTCTCATTCGGTTCTCCAATAGCATTGTTTATTCCTTTATGGTCATAGATACTACCATCAACTTGATAAACTAAAACTCCATTTGTCTCTAAAATACTAATAAAATCATCAGCATATTTAATTCTTTCGGAGTTGCCCCTTTTGGCAATAAAGAAGTTTGGATAAGAAACATTATTTACAACATTATATATTGGTGAAGCATCAATATTTTGAATACTATCAGTTCCAAATGCATTAATATACATATTTTGATTGTTTCCATTTGTTATTTGTTCTTTAATATCAAAACCTTCGGTATCTATAACTGCGACCCCTTTTATACTTCCGAGACTTAACCCCTTGCTTTCTAAAAATCTCTTATTAGTCCCTGTTAAAGCAACAAGATGAGCCCCCGCACTATGTCCAAGTAAAACTATTTTATGTTTATTTCCTCCATATTGACTTATATTGTTACTAATCCATAACAATGCATCTGCAATATCAACATTATGGTCAGGGTATTTAATTCGATTATTATTGGAAATATCAAAAGGGAAAGGACTTAATCTATAATTTATACTAACAAAAATATAATTCAAAGAACGAAACAAATTGACTTTATTTTCAATCTTATTTAATTTATCCCCTCTACACCAGCCACCTCCGTGGACATAAACAACAACAGGTTTTTGGACATCAACATTACTGTTATAATAAATATCTAAACTCAATAAATTTGGAGCAGTTCCATGAATTTGCTTATATTCAATAGTAACCGTTAAGTCATTTGGATTAATCTGCTCTATTGTGTTGCCTTTATCACACCCAAAAGCAAATAAAATTGTCAATAATATTAAAAATCTCATAATATATTTCTCCTTTTATATTAAATTCAAACTTGAAGTTGCATCTTTTAATTACCGCTAACGGTTTAGTATATGTGCTGTGGCGGTTTTGAAACATAAACCTTCAAAATACGCAACGCCGTTAGCCATATTTGTTATATTTTGCAAATTTAATCTTTTCCCGCAAAATATGGTAAATATGGCGGAAGAAATGCTAAGATATTCAAAATTAAAATGTTGCTTGTTGCGGCATATGTGCAGTGCAAAGCGTGTGCTTGTTTTCAGCCACCCTGACAGGGTTTGAAACCCTGTCAGGGTGGCTGAAAACGCCCTGCTACAAAACAACATTTACGATTCTACCCGGAACGACAATCACTTTTTTAGGCGTTTTATTGTCGAGCCATTTTGTCGCAGAGGAATGAGCCAGCACTGCCTCTTCGATTTGTTTGGGGGAAAAATCTGCCGGAACCTCAATTTTAAACCTCATTTTCCCATTGAACGACACCGGATAAGTCAAAGAATCTTCACTAAGATATTTTTCCTCAAAAATCGGAAATTTTGCTTCCGTAACGCTACCCTCATTGCCTGCGATATGCCACAATTCTTCAGCAATATGCGGAGCAAAGGGTGAAATCAGCACGATAAGTTTTTCAAGAATAGCTCTTTTATTGCATTTCAGCTCCGTAAGTTCGTTTACACAAATCATAAAAGCACTCACTGAGGTGTTGAACGAAAAACGCTCTATATCCTCGCTGATTTTTTTTATTGTTTTATGCAGCACTTTCAGCTCCTCTTTCGAGGGTTTGCCTTTTCCGAATTGAATTTTCCCCTCTTTGTTGAAGAACAAACGCCACAATTTTCTTAAAAATTTATGCACACCCTCAATACCGTTCGTATCCCAAGGTTTCGCTTGTTCTATCGGACCGAGGAACATTTCATACAAACGCAAGGTATCTGCACCGTAATTTTCAACAATATTATCAGGATTAACAACATTAAACATTGATTTCGACATTTTTTCAATTGCCCAACCGCAGCGATATTCGTCGTTTTCCAGAATAAACTCAGCATCGGCATACTCAGGATTCCACTTCTTAAACGATTCTATATCAAGAATGTCGTTCTTGACAATATTCACATCAACATGAATTGGCATAACCTCATAATTCTGTTTTAGTCCTTTTGACACAAAAGTATTTGTGCCTTTTACTCTATACACAAAATTTGAACGTCCCTGAATCATGCCTTGATTGATAAGTTTTTTAAAAGGCTCTTTTTCACAAACTTTACCAATATCGTATAAAAATTTGTTCCAGAAGCGCGAATAAATCAAGTGTCCGGTTGCGTGTTCAATTCCGCCGACGTACAAATCTACATTCCGCCAATATTCATTCGCTTCAGCCGAAACCAGCTCCTTGTCGTTTTTCGGGTCCATGTATCTTAAATAATATGCCGATGAACCTGCAAACCCCGGCATTGTCGAAAGCTCAATCGGATAGCCCTCTGCTGATGTCCAGTTACGTGCTCTTCCCAAAGGCGGCTGACCGGTTTCCGTCGGCAAAAAAGAATCAACCGCAGGCAACTCAAGCGGCAACAGCGATTCGTCCATCACATGGGTAATATCCTCTTTGTAATAAACAGGAAACGGCTCGCCCCAATACCTTTGACGACTGAAAATAGCATCTCTCAATCTATAATTTATTTTTCGGCTTCCTAAGCCTCTTGCTTCAATCTCGTCGTTTATCTTTTTGATTCCCTCTTCAACCTCAAGGCCGTTGATTATTCCGGAGTTTATCATCTTCCCGATTTTTGAATCGTAAGAACCTGTGGCATCTTTGGCAGCTTCGCAGTCAATTACTTTTATTATCGGCAGACCAAAATGACTTGCAAAATTCCAGTCGCGCGAATCGTGTGCCGGAACAGCCATGATTGCTCCCGTTCCATATCCTCCAAGCACATAATCACTTACAAAAATCGGAATCTCAGCATTTGTGAATGGATTTACGGCAAATGCACCTGTAAAGACACCTGTTACTTTGCGCACGTCTGCCATGCGCTCTCTTTCTGTACGTGCCGAAGTCTCTTCAATATACTTATCTACTTTTTGCTTGAACTCTGCCCTTGTTATCTGATCAACATAATCGCTTTCCGGAGCCAAAACCATAAAAGTAGCTCCGTAGATTGTATCCGGACGGGTTGTAAATATCTGAATTTTCGTTTTTGAATCCTTGACATCAAAAAACACATCAGCGCCTTCTGAGCGACCAATCCAGTTGCGCTGTATCTCTTTTAACGATTCTGACCATTCCAAATCGTCAAGACCATTTAACAGCCTCTTTGCATATGCCGTTACACGTAACGACCACTGCATCATCTCTTTCTGCACAACGGGGTGTCCGCCGCGAACCGACAAGCCTTCTTTTACCTCGTCGTTTGCCAAAACCGTTCCCAAAGCTGGACACCAGTTTACCATCGTTTGCGCACGAAATGCCAAACGATAATTCATCAGAATATCTTGTTTTTCATGCTCTGTAAGTCCACGCCATACAGGTGCTGAAAATTTGATTTTCTGGCTTGTCGCAGCGTCAATATTCAAGTTGCCGTTTTGCTCAAACTCAACAAGCAAGTCTTCGATAGGCTCGGCTTTTTCGGTTTTGTTGTTATACCAATAATTAAACATCTGAACAAAAACCCATTGCGTCCAATGGTAATATTCAGGATCGCAAGTGCGCACTTCTCTGTCCCAATCGTAAGAAAAACCAATTTTATCCAATTGATTTCTGTATCTTTTTATGTTTTCTTCGGTAGTGATTGCCGGATGTTGTCCGGTTTGTATAGCATATTGTTCCGCCGGTAAGCCAAAGGCATCATATCCCATCGGGTGCAATACGTTAAATCCCTTGAGTTTTTTATAACGACTATAAATGTCCGAAGCAATATATCCCAAAGGATGCCCGACATGCAAGCCTGCGCCCGAAGGATAAGGGAACATGTCCAGAACATAAAACTTAGGCTTATCGTTCTTGAAATCAACCTTATAGGTCTTGTTTTTTTTCCAGTATTCCTGCCATTTACTCTCGATTTCTCTGAAATTATAATCCATGCTATTGTATATTTTGATTTTGAATTCGGAAAAATACTTCCGAACACAATGTTAAGTATTGCAAAATAAATTTGGTTTGCGAAAGTAATAAAACAAAATGATTCAATCAATTGCTATTGATAAAAAAATATATTTTATTTATCTTCGGTATGATTTTATCAACTTCGTTAAATTACGATAAGTGATAGGCGATAAGTGATTAATGATGAAAGTTTTTTTAAACACACAACAACATGATTATTGTGTCCAAAGACGAAACACGGAAGAAGAAATAAAAAATTGTCTCTACAAGCAAAATACGACTTTTTCTCTGTTTTTTTTTGCTTTTGGCTTTTACTTTTTACCTTTTACCTTTGCATACCAAATGGCGAAACAAACAGCATAAAACAACGAAAAATCCTAAAAACAATTTTTACACAATGACCTTCATTGATATACATACGCATCAAACAAAGCATCACAAACATGCGAAAATCGTCAATTTATTTACACAAGATATTAATTCCGAAGTTGTTGGAGATATGTATTCTGTCGGATTGCACCCTTGGTTTGTAAATGCCGACACAGAAAAAGACTTTTTTTCCAAGTTGGAAAGTAAGATAAAAAACAGTGTTGCTGTCGGGGAAATCGGGCTTGACCGAGCCGTGAAAAACGATTTTGAACTGCAAAAACACGTTTTTGAAAAACAGTTGATATTGGCTGAAAAATACGACAAAGCGGTTATTATCCACGCCGTGAAAACTTTTTCGGAATTGATGTTCTTCCGAAAAAAATACAATAAAACATCATGGATTTTTCACGCTTTTGCGGCAAATGAGCAAATTGCCGAACATTTTCTTGCCCAAAATTGTTATTTTAGCTTTGGGCTGAAGCAAATTTTGCATAAAAAGTTTTCTGAAAGCATGAGAAATATACCTTTGTCGCGTATTTTTTTTGAAACCGACGAAGAGCAAATTGATATACAAGACGTTTATCGTGCTTTTGCAGAAAAACGCAATATTGTAATTGCAGAATTGCATGCCCGGATTCGGGAAAATTTCAGAAAAGTATTTAAAACAAAACAAATATGAGTTCGGAACATTGGACAGCAAGGACAAAACTGCTGCTAAAAGCAGAGGGAATCGAAAAATTGAAGAAAGCGAAAGTATTGCTTGTCGGTTTGGGCGGAGTCGGGGCTTACGCTGCGGAACTGATTTGCAGAGCAGGTGTCGGGAAAATGACAATCATTGATGGCGATAAAATAAACCCAAGCAATCGGAATCGACAATTGCTCGCACTCTTATCAACCGAAGGAAAGCAAAAGGCTTGGGTAATGGAAAAACGCCTCAAAGAAATAAATCCGCAGATAGAATTGACAAGCATCAACGAATTTATCCGCGACGAGCGAATGCTTGAAATCCTGTCCGAGGATTTCGACTATGTTGTTGATGCAATTGATTCTTTATCGCCCAAAATATACCTGATTTATCATTGCATGAACAAAAAACTTCCCTTAATAAGCTCAATGGGAGCAGGCGGAAAAACAGATCCCTCGAAAGTTGAAATTGCCGATATATCAAAATCATTCAACTGCAAGTTGGCGTATATACTTCGCAAACGACTAAGAAAACTTGGCATAAGCAAAGGGTTTAATGTGGTTTTTTCAAGCGAAAAAGCCGACGAGCAAGCCGTGCTTTTGGTCGAAGGCGAAATGAACAAAAAATCGACGGTAGGAACAATCTCCTACATGCCGGCAATATTTGGTTGTTTTTGTGCTGCTGAGGTAATTCGGAATCTGATTCACAAAACGCCTATTCCACAAGCCTGATGCCATCTTTCTCAAGCGTAATCAAGCGGTTTTTGTACAAATTCCCGATGGCGCGTTTAAAACTTTTTTTGCTGATAGAAAACGTGTCGTAAATAATTTCAGGCGAACTTTTATCATTGATTCTTATGAAGTTGTTCTTGGCTTTTATTATTTGCAGAATATTTTGAGCATCTGCGTCAATTTGTTTGTAGCCTGATTTGTTTAGGTAAAGGTCAATTTTTTTGTCGTCTCGTACTTTTCTGACGTATCCTTTCATTTTTTTGCCCACTTTTAGCGTTTGGAAAATTTCATTGTGGTACAAAATCCCCAGATGAGCGTTGTTGATAATTGCCGCATAGCCAAGTCGGGTTTCCTGATAGATGAGCAAATCGACCTCTTCGTCGGGAAGATAGTCGGGAAGGCTCAGGTCGAGAAATTTTTCAACCTTGGCAGAGGCTGCCACACGCTGTGTTTCTTCGTCAAGGAAAATATAAACAATATACGAACGATCTTTTTCCATCTTTTTTTTCTGTTCGCTAAACGGCACCAAAAGATCTTTCGGCAATCCCCAATCAAGAAAAGCACCGACCTTATCTACTGCTTTGGCTTTCAGCAAAACAAAGTCGCCAACCATGCCATATGTTTTTTTTGTCGAAGCAATAATTCTGTCGTCAGAATCATTATACACAAAAACATCAAGAATATCATCTACTTTTGTTCCGCGAGGAATTTCTTTTGTAGGCAATAGAATTTCGCCTTTGTCTTCGCCATCAAGGTACAATCCGAAATTGAGTATCTTGACAACCCTAAGTTTATTTCTCTTTCCTATTTCTGTCATTTTTTTGATATTCCGAGTTTTGTGGTCAAATTTTTTGTGCAAAGTTGTTACTATTTATTGTTCATTGCAAATTTTTAAAGCTATTTGTCGGGGAAAATGCACATTTTTTGTTTCCTTTTCCTCCCTTGTTAAAAGTTTTTTTATTTTTTTTTAAATTCAATCATAGAAAGAAGGAAATTTGTCGTACACCCTTCTCAAGAGCGTTTTACACAAAAAATGAATAAAATTTATGAACTTTTTCGTTATGAACATATCTTCCTTATATTTGCCAAAAGTTTTTTTGTAGGGCAATAGCAATGAAAATTCAGATAATAATAGAGAATAATCCTGACCCGCAGGAAAAATATTTGTCGGAACACGGGCTGTCGGTTTATTTTGAGTTTGCAAACAGCAAAATATTGCTTGATACGGGACAGTCTGCAAATTTTTTGGCAAACTTTACAAGTGCAGGAATTTCGGTTGAAGACATCGACCATGTGATTGTTTCTCACGGACATTATGACCATGCCGGAGGTTTGGAATATTTTATCGAGAAGAACAAAAAAGCACAGATTCATTTGTCTGAGGGAATTTTTGAACAAGCCTATTTTTCATCACGCTCAGGAAAAAAACGGAATATCGGCATTCGCTTTTCTCCGGCTGCACTCTTGGACAGATGCCGTTTTATTGCTGAAAACACCGAAATATTGCCCGGTTTGCATGTAATCAAAAAAGTTGCCAATACATATCCGCTTCCGAAAGCCAATCGGCAGTTGTTCAAACAAGCCAACGGCAAGGCAAGCAATGATGATTTTCGTCATGAAATTTCTGTTGTTTGTCAGCATGACGGAGTGCATGTTTTCACAGGCTGCGCGCACAAGGGAATATTGAATATTTTATCGACAGTCGGAGAACTATTTGGCAACCAAAATATTCGCACGGTAATTGGCGGATTCCATTTGCCGGACGATAACAGCCATGCAAAACAAGAAACCGACGAAGAACTAAGCGCAATTGCTCAAGTGTTGCAAACAGAATATACAAACGCACGCTATTTTACCGGACATTGTACGGGCGAAAAAAAGTTTTCTTTCTTGAAAAAACTGATGAGCGAAAGAATACACAGGTTTTATTCGGGCTACACCATCGAAACAAACCAAGCATGAAACCAACAAGTTTGTGTGGCAAAAAACAATAAAGAAAATGGTAGAATTTAAGTTTATCGGCACGATACATTCTGCGTTTAAAAGCATTGGAAATATGCCAATTCAGCCTATTTCGGAAAACTCGAACAAAGGCTATATTGAGGTTTTCCCCGAATACGAAGAAGGATTGTTGGACATCGAAGGATTTTCACATATTCATTTGATTTATTATTTTCATTTGCTCAAGCATAAAAAACTGACAGTTCTTCCTTTTATGGACAACAAAGAACACGGAATTTTTGCAACACGCGCACCCGCCAGACCAAATCCAATCGGCTTGTCGCTTGTTGAGCTGATTCGTAGAGATGGAAATATTTTGTATGTCAAGAATTTAGATGTTATTGACGGCACTCCTTTGATAGACATAAAGCCTTTTTTCGAGAAATTTGATAACCGCTTCAACACCAAAAACGGTTGGCTCGGAAATAAACAAAATGTAACACACGTAAAATCAGACAAAAGATTCAAATAAGCAGTAATTTATTCATTAAAATTTAAAATACATGAAAATAGCAGTACCGGTTCGTAATACAAATCAAATAGACGAACATTTTGGACATTGTGAGAAATATCAGATTTTTTCTATATCGGAAAGCAAAGAAATTGTTGAGGTCGAAGAGATTGCCTCGCCTCAAGGCTGTGGTTGTAAGTCGAACATTGCTTCGGTTTTATCCCAAAAGGGCGTTTCTGTTTTCCTTGTGGGCGGAATCGGAGCAGGAGCCATCAACGTGCTGAATAGTGTCGGGATAGATGTCGTGAGAGGCTGTTCGGGAAATGCTCGTGAGCTTGTCATGCAGTTTGTCAACGGAAATATTGCCGATAGCGGCGAGAGTTGCCGACAACACGAACACCATCATGGTTCGGGACACGAGCATTCTTGCGGACATTAGGCAACAAAAATCTTGAAAATACAAAGTACTTCCTTGTTTCAAAAAAACAAAGAAGCCTCTAAATATTTTCTAAAAAAGAAAAAATAAGGTAAAATGCGCTGAAAAAAGTCAAAAAATTTTCGTGTTTTACCTTATTTATTTTTATTATTAAGCTATCTTTGCGTTAGAGATATGAATTTGTTTTAATCATTGAATAAAAATTAAAAAATTACTATTATGAAGAAAATTTTACAATTAGTATTGTTTGTATTTATCGTAAACTTTCTTGCAGCTCAAGAAGTTTCAATTTATGACATTCAGCATGTTACGGGCGAGGACGATGCGTCGCCATACAAAGGAGAAACAGTAACAACTTCCGGCATTGTAACAGCCGTAGATGAGAAAGGACATTTTTACCTTCAAGACGGAGAAGGAGAGTGGACAGGTATTTTGGTTTACGACACTTCCGTAAAACCTAATGTTGGAGATTCGCTGACTTTAACTGCAAAAGTTACAGAATACCATAATCTGACAGAATTGAAAAAGGTCGCGGATTTTACGATTACTTCAACAGGAAATGCCTTGCCCGAACCGCTCGTAATCGAAACAGCTGCGCTTAGCGAAGCTCACGAAGGAGTACTTATTAAATTTCAGAATGCTACTTGTACCGAACAACCCGATGACCACGGCGTATGGAAAGTCGATGATGGAAGCGGTGTTGCTGAACTTGACGATAAAATTTATCGTTTTGATCCAACTATTGATATGAAGTACAACATTACAGGTGTTGGAACATTCTCTTATGGAACATACAAGTTGTTGCCTCGCAATGCAGATGATATTCAGATTATAAGCGGCGAAAAACCTGTAATATTCATCAATGAAGTTATGGCAAAAGCAAGCAACGATGCCGAAGAAGAAATTCCTGCTTGGATTGAGCTTTACAATCCGGGCGAAGAAGATGTTGACCTTGCCGGTTGGTATTTGAGTAAGGGCACGGACGAAATGTGGCAGTTTCCGGCAGAAAATGCTGCTGCTACAACCATTCCTGCCAAAGGATTTTTAGTTGTGTATGCTTATGATACAGAACAAGAAGGCTTTCCCGGACTTTATACAGGCTTTAAACTAAAAAGCGAAGCAGATGTCGTAAAACTTTATTATACAGACAAAACAGAAGTAGATGTTGTTGATTTTGGAGAACAAACAGAAAACACCTCATACGGACGCTATCCCGACGGCTCTTCGGCATGGATTGCAATGCCGGAACCAAGCAAAGGCGCTGCAAACATCAAAACCATCCCGACATTGTCTATTCGAGATATTCAATATACAACAGAAGAATCGGGAAATTCTCCGTATAAGGGAGAAAAAGTAAAAACATCAGGCATTGTAACGGCAGTTATTTTTAATGATGACGGTGAAGTGAGTAAATATTTTATTCAAGATGCAGCGGACGTTTGGAGTGGCGTGTATGTTTACGATAAGGAGCATCAGGACGTGAAAGTCGGATATAAACTTAGTCTTACAGCCAAAGTTGACGAATTTTTTGGTTTGACAGAATTGAAAAATGTAGAAAAACTTGATACTATCTCTACTGACAATGAGCTTTATGCACCGCTTGTCGTAACTCCGGCTACGCTTGGCGAAGAACATGAAGGCGTTTTGGTAAAAGTAGAGCAAGTGCGCTGTGTTGAGATTGATGCCGAAAAAGGCAGATCGTTCTTTGTTGCAGATAACAATCCGGAAGACACTCTTGTTGTTAATGACCTGATTTTTAAAGTTACACCGGAATTGAAGAAAAAATACACAGTTACCGGAATCGGACACCCTGCCGGCAAAAAAATGCAGATCAATCCACGCAATGAAGAAGATTTGAAAGTCGTGATCGAAACCGGAATCGCAGAAGCAAAGGAAGCAATGAAATTTAAGGTTTATCCTAATCCGGTTATAGATGTTTTAACAATCAATAGCACCGAAGAAATTGCAGATTTAAAATTGATGAACGTATGCGGACAGCTCGTAAAAGAGAAAAAGCAACTGTCCAATACATGCACACTTGATTTGAGCAATTGCAACAGAGGCGTTTACGTATTGTATCTTGAAACTATCTCAGGACAAAAAATTGCCCGAAAAATTATCAAAAAATAGGTTTTATACTTGCACAACAAGCCTGACAAAGAGTTTTTTTATAAAAAAACATATCTCAGGCTTGTTTATTTTTTGAGTTTGTTTTTTTGTGCTTTTGTTAGTTTGGCAACAACCAAATCATAAGAATCATCTATCCATCGATAAATTAAATTTTCGGGAATTGTTCCGTCAATACAAACGGTGTTCCAATGTTTTTTGTTCATATGGTATCCGCTTTGCACTGCCGGATACGTTTCGCGCAGGTTTATTGCTTTTTCCGGATCGCATTTCAGGTTGATACTAAATTTTTTGTCGAGACTTGTCAAAGCATACATCTTGTTCATTACTTTCATTACAAGTGTAACGTCATCAAAAGGAAACTCTTCGGTTGTTCCTTTCTTTTTTAGACAATACGTCCTAAAATCTTCAATGTTCATTTTATTATTTATTTGGATTTTAAATATTTTTTGTAACTTTTTTTCGTTAAAAAAAGGAAGCGTTCTTTATCAAAATTTTAAAGGGTCGGATAGAAAGCATCTTTAATATGATTAATTTTCGGTTTCTCATTGTCATCAACAATGGAAATAATATCAAAGCGCGTATCTAAATCAATTTCGTTTAGTCTTATGTATTCGCTTGTTGCCGAGATGATAAATTTTTGTTTTTTTTTAGTAACAGCATCTTGAGGATTTTCAAAAACATCTGTTTTTCGATATTTAACTTCAACAATGACGAGCATGTCCTCTTTGCTTGCAATTAAATCAATTTCTTTGTGCCGAAAATGCCAATTGCGCTCAATTATATCATATCCGTTTTTAATCAAAAAATTTGCAGCAATTTCTTCCCCTTTTTTTCCTTTTATTGTATTTTTCATAATCAAAAAAATATGATAAGCGTAACTTTTTTGTTGATAAAACGTATTATTGAAAAGATAAATATACTTTTAATCAAAAAATATAAAGTTAAATGTACAAAAAAAATAGAACAATCGCTATAATTACGGGAATTTTGTTATTTGCTTTTTCATTTTATGCATCATCTCAGAATTTTGAAGGCACTATTCATTTCTCGAAAAAAACTTTATCAGACACCAGTTATTTTGATTACCATGTAAAGGGGAATTTGCTCCGAATTGATGAATTGGATCGGAACAAGAAGTTGATAAAGTACGTAATTATCGACATTGAGAAAAAAACAATGACAGCGGTAAATCCTTCGTTGAAACTGTTTGTAAGCATTGTTGTGAAACCATATGTTCCAATTGATGATAAAAATTACGAGATTATCAAATCAGAAAACTCAAAAGAAATAAACGGTTTCAAATGTCGGCAATGGAGGGTGCGAAATGTTTCGCAAAATACGGAAATTACCTATTGGGTTGCGCACGATCATTTCCATTTTTATACAGATTTATTGAAAATCTTGAATTCGTCTGAAAAATTATCGGTTTTTTACATGGAAATTGATGATACAACCGGCTTTCTGCCTTTCGAAATCGTAGAGCGAACTTTATTGCGTGTTGTGCGCAAAGAGGTGTATGCCTATAAGTTTGAGAAGAAAAAACTTTCCTCGCTTCTGTTCGGTATCCCCGAAAAATTTACGGCTTTCAAACGCTAATTCATCACAAGACTGCGTTAAAAAATGCAAGCCCAAAGACAGAAGTAAAAGTTGAGCTTAAAAGCCAAGGGATAACACCCAATTCCACATTTTTAATTTTTATATTTAACAAAGGAATAAACACATGAAAACAGAAGAGTTAAGTTTTGAAAGCCTAATGGCAATACTTAAAGAGACTGTTCTCGGATTACGAGAAACTCGCCGTCAGTTCACAAAAATGAGTGAACAATTTGAAAAAGACAGGCAAGAATTGATACGAATGTCTCAAGAAACCGATCGTCAGTTCAAAGAAACCGACAAAAAGTTTCAAGAGACCGATCGTCAATTCAAAGAAACCGACAAAAAAATAAACAAAGTACACGGTTTGTTCACTTCGCAATGGGGCAAACTTATAGAATCAATTACAGCGAGTGGTTGTTTGTCTTTGTTTAAACAAAGAGGGCTTGATATATCAACTACTTACAGAAATATTAAAGTAGAAGTAAAAGGCGTAAAAAAAGCCGAATACGACGTAATACTTGCCAACGGGACAGAAGTTGTCATCGTAGAAGTAAAAACAAGCCTAAAAGTAGAACATGTAAAGTATTTATTGGACAAACTGAAAGAAGTGAAAAACTTACTAAAGTCATTTTCCGACAAAGACATCTACGGAGCAGTAGCGGCAATAAGTTTTGATGAAAATTCCGACAGTTACGCAATAAAAAACGGATTATTCGTAATAAAAAACAGCGGAAAGGGAATTTTAAACATTGATAACGACGCAAATTTTAAACCGACAATATTTTAACGACGCAAAATTTGCGCTTAAAAATCAACAGTTACAAAAATACAGACACATGAAAGTTTCGATTTCGGTTGTAATAATTACGTTTAATGAAGAAAGAAATATTGAGCGATGTATCAAATCTGTTTTGAATGTTGCCGATGAAATTTTTGTGTTAGATTCGTTTTCGACAGATAAGACCGAAGAGATTTGCAAAAAATACAAAGTTCGTTTTCAGCAACATGCTTTTGATGGGCATATCGAACAAAAAAACAGAGCCGCCGCGCTGGCATCTTTCGACTATGTCTTGTCGCTTGATGCTGACGAAGCCCTGTCGCCGGAATTGGAAGCCTCTGTGCTTGAGGTGAAAAAAAATTGGGAAGCAGATGGATATTATTTCAACAGGCTTACCAACTATTGCGGGAAATGGATAAAACACAGCGCGTGGTATCCCGACAGGAAATTGCGTCTCTGGAATCGGAAAAAAGGAAAATGGGGCGGAAATAATCCGCACGACAAATATATAATGAAGCCCGGAAGTGTAGAAAAATACATTGACGGAGATTTGTTTCACTATTCTTTCTACACGATTGAGCAACATATGGAGCAGATCGATAAATTTTCTACAATAAAAGCAAATACAGCCTTCCAAAATGGCGATAAATCCGGCTATTTTAAGATATTTTTCAATCCCATAGCAAAATTTATCAAGCATTATTTCATTGCAAAAGGATTTTTAGATGGTTTTTTCGGATTGGTTATCAGTGTAAATTCTGCACACTCAACTTTTTTGAAATACGTGAAGCTGAAAATCTTGCATGAGCAGTCAAAAAAAAGAAAGTAAGAATGTTCGAGCCGATTTGTTTTTTCAATACTACACAGTCGTGGGGAGGAGGAGAAAAATGGCACTTTGATTTAGCCGTGCATTTTCACAACTCAGGCTATAAAGTGCTTGTGGTAAGCCATGAAAAGAGTGAATTGTACACCCGAATTTCAAAAACAGGAATAAAAGTTATACGGGTAAAGTTCTCTAATTTGAGTTTCTTAAATCCTTTTTTGTTTTATAAGGTTTATAGAATATTTAAACAAGAAAAAATCAAGACCGTAATCCTGAATCTGCCGATTGATTTGAAGATTGCAGGAATTGCAGCCAAATGTGCAAAAGTCGGCAAGATAATTTATCGAAGAGGAAGTGCAATTCCCATAAAAAACAGCTTTACAAATCGTTTTTTATTCAAACAGGTTGTTACAAACATTTTGTGCAATTCGCAAGAAACCAAACGAACAATACTCAAAAACAATCCGAAACTGTTTGATGCTTCAAACATCGAAGTAATATACAATGGGGTAGAAATCAGTCCTTTTTCGGATTTTAAGAAAGACAAGAATGAGATCATAATCGGGAATCTCGGACGCTTGGCGAAACAAAAAGCGCAACACTTGTTGGTAGAGCTTGGCAAACGCTTGCGGCATAAAAACATAAACTTTAAAATTCTGATTGCGGGCGAGGGAAAACTCCGAAACGAACTTGTGCAGCAAATTAAAAGAGAAAAACTCGAAGAGTATGTTTTTTTAGTTGGTTTTCAAGAAAACACTACGCTTTTCTTAGGTCGGCTTGATATTTTTGTATTGACCTCAAAATGGGAAGGTTTTGGATATGTTTTGGCAGAAGCTATGGCAGCAAAGCTCCCGATTGTTGCTTTTGATATTAGCAGCAATCCTGAAATAGTCCGAGATTCGGAAACGGGCTTTTTGGTTGATTACCCGAACATGGACAAGCTGGAAAGCAAGGTGTTGGAACTGATTCGTGATGAAAAAATGCGGAAAAGATTTGGCGAAAAAGCCAGAGCTATTGCTATTGCTGAGTTTTCGTTGCATAAAACTCTGGCTAATGTTGAGGATTATTTGAAACGTATTGGCGATTAACCCATTTCGCTAATCCTTGCCAGTTTTTTTAAGTTCAGAATTTTTATTCTTCGTCCGTCGAGCGAAATCACTTTTTCGCTTGCAAAGGTCGAAAGGGTTCTGATAGCGTTAGAGGTTGTCATGTTCGAGAGGTTGGCAATGTCTTCGCGCGAAAGATAAACTTTAATAGTCTGATTATCTTCTGAGTATCCATAGGTGTCTTTCAGAAAAAGCAAAGATTCTGCAAGTCGTCCTCTGATGTGTTTTTGTGTCAGCGTAACTGTGCGGCTGTTGGCAAAGCCTAATTCTGTTGCCATATATTTTATGATATGCAAAGCAACTTCCGGATTAGTTTTGATTACTTTAAGAACATTTTTTTTATCAAGTATACAAACGGTCGCATCTTCGATTGCAACAGACGATGAATTGTAGGAATCGTCTGCAAAAAGAGCGCGATAGCCGATAAATCCAACAGGTTTTGCCATTCTGATGATTTGTTCGCGACCGCCGACTCCTTCCTTAAAAACTTTTACTTTTCCCTCCGAGAGGATTATCAGACCCAAGGGATTTTCTCCTTCTTTGTAGATTATTTCTCCTTTTTTGTAGTGTTCAATTGTATGATTCGAGTTTAAAGCCTCTTTTTCTTTGGTTGTACAATTCTTAAAAACTGAAAAATTATTTTCAATACAATTATTAAAATAGTGTTGTTCCATTTTATTTTGTTTTATTTATTATCATGTTGTAAAACATTCAAAGATATATATTGTTACAATATTATAAAAGCAATTGTCTAATAATTTTAGAAAAATTATAAAAACTATTTTTAATATTGTTACTTGTTGATATTTAATATTTTAAGTGTTATTTTCTTGTATTTTTCAATCGTTTGCAGAAATTTTTTGAATGATTCTTATTGCTTTTTTGCTATTTCGGGCTTCTTTTGTTCTTGAAATACTCTTTCAGCAACAAATTGCTCTGATTTTGCAATATCCCCGAAATAATTTTAGTTTTAGGGTGTATGAGCGATGGCGAAAATCTTTGGTATCCTCTTTTTAAATCAGAAGCACCATAAACCAAACACGCTATTTGCGCCCAGAACGACGCTGTTGCACACATTGGGCAAGGTTCGAGCGTTACGTAGAGCGTGCAATTTTTCAGATATTTTGCGCCCAAATTGTTTGCTGCAGACGAAATTGCCAACATTTCGGCATGAGCAGTAACATCGCCGAGAGTTTCTGTCAGGTTATGCCCTTTTCCAATGATTTTATTGTTTATGACCACTATTGCTCCAATAGGGATTTCATCTTTTTCTAAAGCCTCATTTGCTTCAGAAAGAGCCTGTTTCATGAAGTATTCATGCGAAAAAAAACTCATTGCTTCACGTTTTTAATCGGTTTGTTATTTTACTATTCTTCCCGGATTTTTATTCAGAAAGTCTTTCCACGAGGTGAATTTTGTTTTGTCAATCCTTGTTTTGCCTTGCAGATGATGACAAACCGCCGCAGCAAGACCATCGCTGGCATCAAGTTGGGTGGGGATTTCTTTAAGAAAAAGTATTGTTTTGAGAAAAGCCGCAACTTGCTCTTTTGTAGCGTTTCCGTTTCCTGTGATTGCCTGTTTTATTTTTCGCGGCGAATATTCTGCAATCGGGATTGAGCGAAAAAGTCCGGCAGCCATGGCAACTCCTTGCGCTCTTCCGAGCTTTAGCATTGATTGTACGTTTTTGCCGTAAAACGGAGCTTCCAGTGCCATCTCGTCCGGATTGTACTCATCAATAAGCTGTAATACCCGCGAAAAAATCTTTTGCATCCTAAGGTAATGATCCTCGTATTTTTTCAGATCGATTATTCCCATTGTTATCATTTCCAGTTTGTTCCCAATGATTTGGATCAAACCGTATCCCATTGTTTGTGTTCCCGGATCTATTCCTAATATAATTTTATCTGTTTGTGCTTTCAGCTTGCTTTGCTTTTTATTGTTGTACAACTATGCCTGTGATTATTAAAACTAATCCGATAATAGTAGTAAAATAAATTTTCTTTCCCAAAATTAAATGAATAAATATCAGATATTTTCCAATGGGTTTAAACCCATTGGAGAGCATAAGAAAAAAGCAGCTTTTGCCTCATTTACAGCAGTAGAGAAAAAATATAAGTATAATGCTGCTTTGTTTATCAGAAGGTTTACAAAATGTGTTTTGTGTTTTTAATTTCTTAATGAAAGCGTGTAGATTAATCCTAAACTTATGCTCCATGATTTGTTTTTGAGTTCATTGTCTGATTTTGTTGCATCAATATTGTACATTCCTTGACATATTCGTCCGTCAAGTTCAAACCACAGCTCAGAAGTTACCGGCAGTCTGACACCTCCGCCGTATTCAATTCCCCAGTCTTTTGTTTTAAAATTTTTTTTTATATCTGCGCCGTCAGCTTTTGCAGAGGTAAGTATTCCTAAATAAGGACCTGCGTTTAAATAGAGGAAAAAAATATCAATTCCAACCAAAACAGGAAGGTTTATGTAGTTCAGGTCTAAGTCGTAATTCGAGGGGTGTGCTTTTTGGGTAAGTCCTTTTTGTCGGTAGTTCAGTTCGGCTTGAACATGTGTCAGCATGCCGTAGCTAAATGAAACACCTGCATTAAAAACGGGTTTGTCTTTGTTTGTTGTAGGCGCGTTTTCGATGTCAGACAAACCATATCCGGCTTTTATGCCTACTCTTTGGCTGAAAACATTGTAACTCAATAAGATTATAAAAAACAATACAGCAATGCAGATGCGTTTCATACAAGTATTTCTAAAATTGGTTAATGAACTTTTCACAAAGTTAATAAAAAGGGATTCCTATTTATATTTTTTGTGAAAAAAAATACAAGGAAATTGTTCTAAATTTTCATAATTTAAAGCGGAAAAGTTAGATTTTAACACGTTTTTTGAGGCATAATACATGAAAGGAGTATTTGTAAGTCTCTCATTATGTGTTGTTTTAGGTTTTCTGTACTTGTTTGCAAAATAAAAAAGTATAAATAGAAATGAATCATGCCTTTTTTGGAGAAAAAGAATTTATTTATTTCACAAGCAATTTTTTAATGATAGCCTTTTTATCTTTAAATGTTATTTTGACAAGATACATTCCTTTGTCGCATTTTTTTAGATATATCTGCATGGCTTCGCCTTGGGGCGCATCGTAATTTTTTCTTACAATGGCTTGTCCTATCACGTTTACAACTTCAACGCTTTGGATTTCATCTCCTTTGATTTTGAACGTATTGTTAAGAACCGGATTAGGGTAGATAATAACTTCATGTTCCGGCTGAAGCTCACAAAAAGGAGAGCGAGGATTTGTTTTATCGCTTTCAGCGGCTAAAAGCTGAAATACGACGAATAGTATGGGAAATATAGTGAGTAAAATTTTTTTCATAATCAAAAAAGTTTTAAAGATACTATTATATTTTATTTATACGGAAAACTTTTTGATTTTGTTTCAATAATTTGGATAAAATCGAAATAATTGCAGAAAAAAATGCTTGATATTGTTTTATTCTTTACTAAAGAACGGATTTTTTCGGGGAATTTATTGGGTTGAATTTCAGTTTGTTTTATATATTTTCAGGGAAAATTCGCCTTTGGCAAAAACGCCGTAGCTGTTTTTTGAAATCCATTCGCCAAGATATACGAATTGTGTATTGCTGTTTATCGGGCATTGATGCAATACATGGCGATGTCCGTAGATGAAAAAATCAAAGTGTTCTTTTTTCAACATTTCTTCGGAATACTGAAAAAGCCATTCTTTGTCTTTTCCCAAGAATTGGGGTTCGCGATGGCTCATTCTGCTTTTGTACGACCATTTTTGGGCAATGCGTATTGCAATGTTCGGATGCAGTAGCGAGAAGCTTTTTTGAAGGAAACGGTTTGTGAAGAGTTTTTTTAACAGTTTGAATTTTTTGTCGCCGCTGCCTAATCCGTCGCCATGTGCCATGTAGAATTTTGTTTTTCCTTCTGTGTGAACGTATGGTTTGCGATGGAGAATGATTCCTGTTTCTTTGGGTAGATAATCGAAAACCCAAATGTCGTGGTTTCCCGTAAAAAAATGAACAGGAATATTCAAGTCTGTAAGCTCTGCCAACTTGGCGATAAAGCGTGTAAAACCTCTGGGAACTACTTTTTTCCATTCCCACCAGAAATCAAATATATCGCCTAATAGAAAAACAGCTTTGGCATTGTGTTTTATCGAATCTAACCATGCAACGATTTGTTTTTCGCGCAGCAGGCTTGATGTCGGATCGGGAAATCCGAGATGAAAATCAGAAGCAAAATATAGTTTGTCCTTTTTGCTCAATGTTTTAGGGACGGTTTTGTGTGTGTTAAAAGCCCACCAATTTCTAAAATATGCTTTCAGAAATTGGTGTTTTATTTTGTGTAAAATATTCCAAGCACGACTTAATGGACGTGTTGTGCCAATACAATTTCGAGTTTGTTTCCTCTAAGGTTTTTTGCAATGATTTTCCCTCTCGGATCAAGCAGGAAGTTTGCAGGTATTCCCGTAATGTTGTAAACCAGAGCCGTTGGCGATTGCCATTGTTTCAAATCGGACACATGAATCCAGTTGAGTTTTTGCTTTTCAATTGTTTTCAGCCACGATTCTTTTTTCCGATCCAAAGAAACTTGATAAATTTCAAAACCTTTATCTTTGTATTTTTTGTATGCTTTTACAAGGTTCGGATTTTCTGCCAGACAAGGTTTGCACCATGAAGCCCAAAAATCAAGCAATACATATTTTCCTCTCAGCGACGAGAGTTTGATTTCTTTCCCCTCCGGCGATTTCAGGGCAATATCGGGAGCAATTGCGCCGATTTTTGTTAAACCCTTAGCTTCTTGTTTTGATTTTTCTTTTGAAACAAAATCATGCAACATTGCCACACGCGACGAATAGGCATATTTTTGCATCAATAGCGAATCTAAAAGAAGATATAAATCGAAATGTTTGTCTGTCGTAATCAAGGGTTCTCTTCTGCTAAGTGGTTGTATAAGTGCAGTTAGTGCTGAAAGTGAATTTTTATTTTTTTTGATAAAATCAATAGAGTAAGTTCTATGTTTTTCGATAAGATTCTCTGCTTTTTCTTGGAATGCTTGGCGAAGCGAATCTGAGACTTGGGCATTTTGGTGTTCGGTATTTCTCAGCTCTTCGCCCATTTTGCGGAGTTTTTCCTGAGTTGTTTCAAGTTGAAGAAACAAGGCAAGAACATCTGCCGTTTCTTTCGAGCCTTTGATTTGTGCATTTTTCACAAAATCTTTCCCGTTTGAGTTTAAGGTAAGTTTGTCTTCCGGTCCGATAATCAATTCAATATACTGATGTTTCTGCGGAAAGCCGATTAGGTAATAATCTTTTTGCGGAATGCTTGTTTTTATCGAAAAATGTCCTTTTTTGTCGATCTTTGACGTATCAACAACTTCGAGTACACCTTTCTTCAACCTGCTGAGAGTGATTGTTTTTTCCTTGCTATTTTCAATTGTTCCGGATATTTCAAATACATTTTTTTCCGATTCGCAGCTCATCAGCAAAACAATGGCAAGCACAAAAAATAGTACGTTTTTCATAAGAATTAAAAATTAAGAATTAAAAATTAAATCGCCCCCAAAATAGGGAAAAGCACATTTATAAAAAAATAAAGTAAGCGTTTTATTTTGAAATTATCGCTTATTTGATAATTTTACCAAAGAATATTCTTGTCTCAAATGATTTTGCTTTTTAGTCTCTGAGTTTGAAAGTTGGCAATGACGACAAATATGGAAAATAAGAACAGATAAATAATTAAAAATTAAGATAATGAGGAAATCAAGCGTAATACTTTTTATTTCATTCGCACTTTTTGCCTTTGTTTTTGCTTCGTGTACAAAAAATACTGCAACATATGTCTCGGAACATGAAGTGATTCGAGAGTATCACGATGCGTATTTCGAGAAAGAAAAACCGCAATCCGTAAGCCGTAATTTCTCGATTTACCTTGACTATTCGTCGGGAATGAAGGTTGCGTTCAAAGATAAAATGACCGACGAGTTTTATGCCTTGTTCATAAATTCATTGAAAATATCAACGGTTGATTTTTACGAACTTGCAAACAATAAAGTGTTTCAGATTAAAAATCTGGATAAGTCGGAGTTGTACAAAAAGATAAAAGACAGCAAAAAATTCAATAAGATAAACGCACCATTAGACTTGGCTATAAATCAGATTGTTGAACGCAATACGGAATCGGTTTTTATTACCGACGGCGAACTTTGGCAAAACGAAGAACGCGACGATCCATGGGCGCGCGAGGCTTTTGAAAAATGGTTGGTCAAAGGAAACACAATTACGTTTTATGTAACCGACCATATGGATGCCGGAAAACAAAAACACTTGTTTTACATGTTTTTTACACCCAAAAAAATTGCGGGAAACAAAGAAAGTATCTCGTATCAATTTCAGTATTACCTGAAAAACTCTGCGGAAGCACAATCGTTTAAATATACTTCGTTTGTATTCTCAAATTCGGCTTATGAGTTGATTCAGGAATATGCAAGCTCGACAAGCGGCGGAGTGAACATCAATGCGGAACTTGATGAGGAAAATTATATCAATGAGGGCAAAAATTCGGGCTTTGAATTTCATGAATATTACCTAAATTGGGACGGAATCGTGAACTTTATCCGCAATGCAACCGACGACAACGGCAACGAAATACAAGGCGGCGAACCTTTGATCAGCAAGCTGTTTGTTGAAACAAAAGCACTGGAATTTTATACGATCAAGGAGTTGGGTATTCGTGTTTACGATGTGAAAAATGATGTGGCAAAACTAATTCATTGCAGGGAATGTAAAGAGAACAAGCCGGTTTTTGCATTGGACGAGAACGGACAAAAAATGTTAGACGAGGATAATCACCCGATTGTTGCAGAGCCGGGACAAGATGATTGCTATGACGAATATGGCGAGCTGACAGCTGACACTTCGTTTGTCAGGTCGGGGAATTTGCCGCAGATAAAAGAGTTGTATGCAATTGATCACGAGGCTTTTTTGAATAATATTAAAGAGCAGGGTAGGGGAGAGGTGATCTTGAAAATTCATAAAAATTTTAAGGGCGCGCAACTTTCGGCAGAGGAAGAAAACTTGCACAGAATTGATATTTATCTGAAAGAAGTTGAGGAAAATACTTCTAACCCGAATCTGACGAAATTTATTTGGGACGGAAAGCAAGTCCGTAAAAACAGATCGATATACAATAGTATTCTCGGCGCATTGAATGCTGCTAATCCGAAAGGAAAAGTTATTTATACCTATTATGTTAAAACACAAGCAAATGATTATCAGCCATAAGCTGAAAAAATAAATAATTCATAATATAAAAAACTTTAAACTTATTTCCAATGTACGAAAACAGTTATACTTTAAAAACATTACCGGGCTTGTTTACGACGACTTATATCTCGGCAGTTGTTTTGGCAATAATTTTTATTGTCATCTCGCTTGTTGTGGCAAATATGATTGCTTACGAAGGCGGTAAAAATCCGAAAGATGCAAAAAAACGGAAAATATGGTTTTGGATACTTGCATCAGTCAATGCGATGGTTTTTTTTCTGTGGAATTTGCTTTACGTTGCAGAAAAAGTAAAGGGAAAACCTGCGAAAAGTGAATTTCTTATGCACAACGGTATCGCCACAGGTGTTACGCTGCTTGTTTTTATTGTGCTGGGGATTGTAATCAGCAAAGTGATGAACAAAAGCAAGTACGGAACTATTTTTAATTAACAATTTTGTTGAAATAGATAAGATATGAAATCTCCATGACTAAACAAGGGAGCATGTTTCCTTGTCTAAAGAGCTTAATTTTCAAAAAAACTTACAAAATATATAATATATGAAAGAACAATTATTTGTTATCGGGATAGGCGGAACCGGAATGCGATGTTTGGAGTCGCTTGTACATACCTGCGCAATGGGAATGTATGATAATACGACAATAAATATCTTGGCTTTGGATACTGATTTGGAAAATGGAAACTACAACCGTTTGAAAGATCTGATTGAAGATGTTTACCTGAAAGTGAAAGGATTCAATAAGAATCATTATAGCTTGTCGGATACATTTTTTAGTGCGAAAATAAATTTTTACAAATTTTCTCCGGATTATTCCAAAGCAGATAAAAACGGGAAATTTTCGACGTTGACAAAATATATTTATCAGGACGAAAATAAAAGAGAGCTGGCAAATTTGTTGCTGACAGAAAATGTGCGAGAATTTGATTTGAAACACGGCTATCGGGCGCAGACGCATATCGGTTCGTTGTTGATGTATCACGGAATTTTGGAAGAGGTTCGCGAAAATCCGCACGGGCAATTGGCAAAATTTATTCAGGCAATTTTTGATGCGAGCGAAAGCGGTACGGCACGTGTTTTTGTGCTTGGTTCTGTTTTCGGCGGCACCGGAGCATCGTCAATTCCTGTGATTCCGAAAGTGTTTAACGCGGCAATCAATACAATGATTCCCGGAAAATCTTTGTCAAAAGTATATTTCGGAGCGGTGTTGCTGTCGAGTTATTTTAAATTTCCTGCTCCGGACGAAAATCAACGCTTGGCACAGAAAGTAATTGCAAGTGCAAAGAATTTTACGCTCAATTCGCAGGTTGCCATGATGTTTTACAACGAAGATTCTACGGTGAAAACAACCTATCAGAAATTTTATATGCTTGGCACGCCTACGATTGAATTTGAAACGAAACAGCCGACAAAAGATACTATAACCGGCGGTGCGGCACAGAAAAACGATGCGCACTATATTGAACTGCTGTGTGCGTTTGCTGCATACGATTTTTTCAATACTGAACTGAAAAATTTGGAAGAGATTAAAAACGAGAAACGCGAAGTGCAATATTTTTATAGAGCATTGAACGAAAACGGGAAAATTGATTTCAAAGATTATGTCAGTCCGGAAGTGGTAAATGAGTTTGCGAAGAAATTCGGCATGCTGACCGCCATGTCGTTTTTGGTTTATCCTGATTTTACCGACTTTATTGCCGCCGCACAAGCGGGAACATTGAAGAAAAATGATATTTCGGGATACGAAGATATTGATCCGGCAGAGGTGGCTGCGATAAAAAAATATTTTTCAATGTATCATTTTGGCTTATCAGACAACGGGGAGATTATTCCGGGTTGGCTTCGTCAGCTGCACCGCTCGGCACGCGGCTCGGATAACTTTTTGTTTCATGCCGATTTGTTTAGTTTTGATAGTTATAAGGAACTGAAAAAGTTTAAGTTTAATAAATTCCTATACAGACCGGACGATCCTGATGTTGATAAACATGGGTTTAGTACCGGTTTTTTCGGTTCGCCATACGATGAGTTTAAGGAGGAATTTGTGAAAAATGCAGACGAACCCGCAATAAGCAATAAAGTCGAGAAGATCATAAAACGAACGTTTACGACATTAGAAAAATTGTATGGGTTTTAATCTCGTATATTCATTTTAACCCTGACAGGGTTTCAAACCCTGTCAGGGTTAAAATGAATGTGCAACAATCTGATGCAGAAAATGGCAAAAAACAACAATCCGCCAAAACTCGATTTCGGCAAGTATTATCATATTTTTAACTCAGGGGTAAATAATGCGAATTTATTCTTCTGTGAAGATAATTATGCTTACTTTATGCGTTTGTATGACAAATATATCAACCCGATTTCTGATACTTTAGCATGGTGTTTGATGCCAAACCATTTTCATTTTTTTGTACGGATTTATGAAGAGAATGAACTCAATGCAAAAGAGTTTGAGTATTCGACCGTTGAAAAACCGAAATGTATAGATCCGTCGAAGCAATTTTCGCATCTTTTTAATGCTTATACGCAAGCAATAAATAAACAACGCCAAACGAGGGGGAGTTTGTTCAAACGGACGTTTGTGCGAAAACAGGTTGATGACAAAACTTATTTCAGGCATTTAATTTATTATATTCATAACAATCCTGTATTTCATGGATTTTGCGAAACAATGTTTGATTATAAATGGTCTTCTTTTCAGACTATGGTTTCGCTAAAGCCGACAAAGACCAAACGCGATTTTGTAATCGACTGTTTCAGAGGAAGAGGGAATTTTGTTGATTTTCATACCAACCAACAGAAAATTGATGTTATATCACAAATATTAATCGAATAACTTCTCTCTTACGACCCTGTCAGGGTTTCAAACCCTGACAGGGTCGTAAGAGAGAGACAAAAACACATAAAATCATGGCAAAAGCATTATTAATAAAAAGTTCGGCAGGAACAAAAGAAAATACACAAGGAGTGTGGCATTCTTTTGATCAGGCAACACCATATATTCAAGGCATTCAAACCGGCGACTTAGTCGAAAACATTGATGCCGAAATTTTAAACAGTATGATTTCCGGGCTTCCGAATGTTTGGTCGCGTGCACATATTTTCGGATATGCCTTCAAGTACACGCAAAAAGACGCAAATATCGAAACATCGGGATTGATAAAATTTTACGAAACTCTGGTTCGCGAATGGAAAGGAATGATAGCACTGATGGCGCTCTTCCCTGACAGAATTACCATAAGCGACCCGATTGAAATCAATCCGGATAAGCTTGAAGACCTGTACAACATTCCAAATGCTTTCGGGCGAATGCTTTTCGACGATGGCGATTTGTGGAGCAAGCCCGAAGAGCTGAAAAAAACCAGAATAATCAAGCCATTCATTCAATTGATTTATTACAACAACACATTAATAGGAGCTTCTTCTCCCTATTCCTTGGTATTTTCGGCAATTGATTATGACAATTTATCATCAACCGGCGATATACCATGGTATAGAAACGGAAAATTCGACGACCCGCTTGAGTTTGGAAATCTGAATAACGATCAAGTTCAGAAGCTGTTCCTACTTGTCAATAATTTGGTAAAAAAACTCCCCAAATTTGAAGAAAAATTAAAAACAAACCGCAACGGAAAAGAACCATTGTCGCTTAGTGCCTTGTTTTTATTTCTTAGAAACTGGCTCGAAGAGATACGCACAAAAGGTTACGGTATAGTAGAACAAGGAGCTTTAGATGCAGAACTTGTTTTTGCACAACCTTTTACCGATCTTTTTCACATAAAGCAGAATTTGTATTTGAGCAACGGCAGATATAGCTATCTTGAAGAAAACAACAAAGGCATTATCATTGATATTCAAAAAATATTCTTGCAAGACGATTTTATATTTAGCATTGCAGAAGTAGACGAAAATCAACCTTTGTCGGCATCGGCGGTTCATTTCCTTACGGCAATGGATCCGGAAGACGGAAACAAAACATGGTATTTCCCCATTCCGCTTAGTTCTTATGGATTGAAACTTTTCAGAAACCAGATTGGCGATTTGATTTCAGCAGGCGATAAAAATACACATGAGCTGAGAGCATCATTTAAGCCAAACGAGTTTAAACTTATCGTTGAACTATATTTGCAAGTTGATGGACAAAAGCAAACACCCATTGTCAAAGAATACGAGATAAAACTAATGACCGGAGTGCAGCGCAATGTTATCATGTGGCCAAATTTTGTCTCAAGTAAATGGAACAACTACTACTTATACTCCGAATACCCGTCAAATGCAAGAGACATAAAGATGGTGCCATTTTTCAAGAAAATAACCGAAAAAGGCGGATACGACGGAGGCGAATATATCACAGACAGCAAAGACGAGCTTGTTTATGTTGGCGACGATACGCTTGCATACGGGCTTGAGATAACCAAACTGATAACTTATCCCGTAGAAATAGCCACAAGCGATGATCACCCATACGAGATTCTCCGTTCCAATCGTCCGGTTGCAGGAATTGAAATACGCTCGCTGATACAAGGAAAAGACAGAGTTTGCGGATATTTGATAGTTAAAAATCCGAACGATGACTCAATGTTGGACAAAAAGATAAAAGATTTTTCTTACGAATCTATTTTAGAAGACGTAACCGTTGGGATTGATTTCGGAAGCAACAACAGTTGCGTGAGTTATTCAAAACTCAACGATCCCAATGTGCGTCCGATTCCTTATGAAAACCGAAGGTTGTTTCTTGTGGGAGCCGAAACACACGATCCGCAGAAAGAAAAAACAGCACAGCGCAACGAATTGCTCTTTTTCCAGAACGAGTCATCGGAAAACGGTCAAGTGAAATCGTGGGTACACGACCACAATCACCGGTACATAGCACTTGGAGCCGAGCAAGAAGAAATATCCGGAGGTGTCCCGATTTTTGAGTCAAATATCATCATTCACGATATGGACGAGAGAACCATTACAACCAATGCCGGAACACTGCATCACAGCATGAAATGGCTCACCGACACAAAAGGAAAAGAGAAAAAGAAATCGTACCTGAAATCTGTTTGGATGCAAGTATGTGCAGACTTGTATGCAATGCACTTGAAGCCCAAAGCCTTGCGCTGGTCGTATCCGGGGTCGTTCAGCCAGTTCGATGTTTTGCAGTACGAACAAATGTATAACGAGTTGAGTAAAATCCCCTTGGAAAACGAGTGGGTTGAAGTAAGCACAGAACCAAGCACCGAAGCAGAAGCCGTTTGTAACTATGCGCTTACAAATGTAGGTTTGTCCGACAGGAATATTTTGTTAGGCATTGACGTTGGCGGAAGCACAAGCGATGTTTTGGTTGTGGCAATGGACAGGGCAGCACGTGCATTTAAAATGGCAAAACAAAGTTCACTTAGAATGGCAGCCGGATTCTTGTCTGACGTAATCAAAGACTCGCCCGCAGTGCGCCAAGCAATTTATAAATACCATGAAACGCCGACTTGTAAAATTAAAGTGGCAAATATTAAAAATATAATCGACAAGCCAAACACAGCACCTTTTTACCTGAATGCAATTTTCGACAGACTGACAGAAGACGATTTCCGTAATTTTTACAGCTCATTGGCACAATCTACCCCTGTTGTGTTTGCAATACCTGCCTACATTACAGGATTATTGCTTTATTATTCAGGACAATTGATTGCAAAAGCTATTGATGAAAACAATTATACAGGTATAAATATTGTCGATTTACTTCCTTTCGGAAAAGGAGGGCGAATTTTCGACTGGTTAGATGTGTATCCCGGAAAACGCCTGACCAAAATATATTACAACGATTGTTTCCTTGCCGGATTTGGCGATAAAAATGCAAAAATACGTTTAGAGAAGAAAGACACAATACGCAAGGACAACAAATCAGAAGTGTCCAAAGGATTGTCAGCACCGCAGAAAGTAAGCGTAGATGATTTGGCTCGAGACAATTCGGATATTTTCGGCGAAAACGGATTTGTCTATCATCCTGAAAACGGCGAGCCTGTCGCCCTGAAAGCTGACGACAATATCCATGCAAAACACCTTGAAGAAATGGACTTCGGCATTCAAATACCCGATAAGTTTGAAAAATTCGAGGAATTTTTAAGCATATTCGCAGACTTTGTCGGTCCGAGAAAAACAGGAATTATAAAAAACATTGCGCTAATTGAACAGAAAAAAACCGAACTGTTTCGCGAGCTAAAAGGTTTCATTACAAACGATAACGAATGGCAAAAAGCCGATGAACAAAAAAGACAAGGACAACCCTTTGAGTACAAACACTCGATGTTGGTACTCGAAGGAATGTGTTTCCTTGAGCATTTTATTATTCCTGAGATATTTAAAAAAGGATAAAACGCAAAAAAAACTCAATTTGTCAAAACAAATAATTGAATGTACTTTTGCCGCAATATGCTTTCGAGAATGAAGAATTTTAAGCATACAACGGCATGATTATAAGGCTGGAAGATGGAAGTTAGAAGACGGAAAACAAAACTTCCCACTTCCCTCTTCCAGCTTCTAACTTAAAAAATAAACACATGAAACTGATTGTTGTTATTTTTGCATTGCTTTGCATTAATGTTTCAGCCCAGAAAATTTCGTATAAAATGGGTGAAAAAGGATTATTTGGAGCTTCTGCTTCCGGAGAAGTGCTAATAAATTCGGATAAAGAAATTGATGCTTTGCTGAAAATGCACATCAAAAATAACGAATTAGATCCGCAAATTCCGGGTTGGCGTTTACAAATTTATCTCGGAACCGGAAGAGCTGCCATGGAAAAAGCCAACCGGATAAAAGAAGAGTTTGAGCTGGAATATCCGGAAACAGGAGTTTATATTGTGTATCAAGCGCCTTATTTCAAAGTGAGAGTAGGTGATTTCAGAAAAAGTGAAAAAACAAAAGTCTTAAAACTAAAGAAAAAATTGTCGGAAATCTATCCCTCATGTTGGATTGTTGAAGATAATATAGAATTTCCACAATTAGACCAAAATATATTTCTTGAAAATGAGTGATCGGATAAAACACGAATGCGGAATTGTATTGATTCGCTTGTTAAAACCTCTTGAGTATTATCAGGAAAAATACGGAACATGGTTGTATGGATTAAATAAGCTGTATTTGCTTATGGAAAAACAACGCAATCGCGGACAAGACGGTGCCGGAGTTGTGAACGTGAAGTTTGAACCTGTCTCAGGAGAAAAATATTTTAACAGATACCGTTCTATTGATTCAGAACCAATTCGAGATATTTTTCGGAAAATCAGGAAAGAATTAGCTGATTATGATCGGGAAAATCCCGATAAAATTCATGATCCTTTTTGGGCAAAAGAACATTTGCCAATGGCGAGCGAACTCTATCTTGGGCATTTGAGATACGGAACTTATGGAAAAAACAATCTGGATAGTGTGCATCCGGTGATGAGGCAAAACAACTGGCGCTCGAAAAATTTGGTAATGGCAGGGAATTTCAACCTGACGAACGTTCCGGAACTTATCAAATCGCTGATCAATATCGGGCAACATCCTGTTGATTTTTCCGATACGGTTACAATACTCGAAAATGTCGGTCATTTTCTTGACGAAGAAAACCAGAAATTGTTTGAACATTACAAAAACAAAGGATATACAAAAAAAGAAATATCTCCATTAATTGCACAAAATCTTGACGTTGCCAATGTGCTTCGTGCTGCAAGCAAGCGTTGGGACGGCGGCTATGTCATTGGCGGAATCATCGGACACGGCGATGCCTTTGTTTTGAGAGATCCGGCAGCAATCCGTCCGGCATTTTATTATTATGACGACGAGATTGCTGTGGTTGCTTCCGAACGCCCTGTAATTCAGATGGCACTAAACGTTCCGTATGAAAAAGTACAGGAAGTTGAGCGCGGACATGCTATAATCATAAAAAAAGACGGACGCATTTCTTGCGAAAAAATCAAAAAACAGTCGGAAAGAAAAGCCTGCTCTTTTGAACGTATATATTTTTCGCGCGGTAGCGACAAAGACATTTACAAAGAACGCAAACTCTTGGGCGAATTGCTCACGCCGCAAATCATGCAAGCCGTCCGGCACGATGTGGAAAATACGGTGCTTTCGTTCATTCCAAATACCGCAGAAATGGCATTTTACGGAATGGTAAAAGGCGTAGAAGACTACATAAACGAAATTCAGGTAGAAAAGCTGATGAAACTCGAAAAACCCTACGCCAAAAAAGAGCTGAAGAAAATTGTTTCGCTTCGTCCGAGAATCGAAAAAGTGGCGATTAAAGACGTAAAACTGCGAACGTTTATCTCGCAAGACTCAGGACGAAACGATTTGGTGGCTCATGTTTACGATATAGCTTACGGAACAATAAAAAAAGAGGTTGATAATCTTGTTGTTATCGACGATTCTATCGTGAGGGGAACAACATTGAAAGAAAGCATCATAAAAATTTTGAGCAGATTAAAACCTAAAAAGATTGTTATTGCATCTTCTTCGCCTCAAATTCGCTATCCGGATTGCTATGGAATTGATATGGCAAAACTCAGCGATTTTATCGCTTTCCAGGCAGCTGTTGCATTGTTGCAAGAGACGAAACAACAAAAAATAATAGACGAAGTTTATCAGATGAGCAAAGCCCAGATTAATTTTCCGCTTGATGAAATGAAAAATCATGTGAAACGAATATATAAACCCTTTACAACAGAGCAAATCTCTAAGAAAATTACCCAATTGCTGACTCCGCCGGACGTAACTTGCGAGGTAGAAATTGTATATCAAAGCATAGAAAATTTGCACAAGGCGTGTCCTAAACATTTGGGCGATTGGTATTTTTCAGGAAATTATCCAACTCCCGGCGGAAATAAAGTGGTTAGCACTTCATTTATAAACTATATAGAAAAATCAGATAAAAGAGCGTACTAAAAATAGTGCTGAACATTGTTTTTGGGCGTAGAAATGCCTTTTTTGTGTCTGATTTTTAATAAAAAGTTCATGTCAAACAAAGAATTAAAAACACAAGACGAGATATTTATTGACTTAGACAAAATGGTGAGAAACAGTTCGTTTAAAAAAATGCGATATGTTCCTCAGTTTTTTGTCGATTATTTAAAGCGAATTGTCCACCAAGAGGAAATAAACAAATTTTTAAGTGAGAATGTTGATACTCCAAAAGAAGAGTTTTTGGATAAATCTCTTGATTTTCTTGAGGTAACACAGGTTTTTAAAGGCATAGAAAACCTTCCTTCGGACAATAAAAAATACATCTTTTTTGCAAACCACCCGCTCGGCGGAATTGATGGGCTGATGCTGATCAATTATATTTCTAAAAAAATATCGCCGGCAAAAGCAATCATAAACGATTTGTTGCTAAACATAAAACCGCTGCAAGCATTTTTTGTCGGCGTAAATCTATATGGCGAAAAATCAAAAGACAGTGTGCTTAAAGTTGAACAATTATTTTCGTCTGACAATCAGGTTATTATTTTCCCAGCCGGATTGGTTTCCCGAAAAATTAAAGGAAAGATTCAGGATTTGAAATGGAAGACAACTTTTGTGAAAAAAGCCATAAAACACAATCGGGATATTGTACCTGTGTACGTAGATGGACAATTGAGCAAATTTTTTTACCGACTGTCAAATCTCAGGAAGTTTTTCGGAATAAAATTCAATTTTGAGTTGATTTATTTGTCTGATGAAATGTTCAAACAAAGAGGACAAACCATAAAAATAGTTTTCGGCAAACCCATTCCTGTTTCAAGCTTAGACAGATCGCTATCTTACGATGCACTTGCCGAAAAAATGCGCCAAAAAGTTTACGAATTGGCATAATGGACTATAATATCGTTATAAGGCATTTTGATTCATCATAAAAAAGCAAAATAAAAAATCGACAAAGTTAAATTAAGAATTTAATGTATTGATAATCAGGTAATTGATAGAGTGTGTGAGGTGTTGATGTAAGTTCTTTGTTGTCAGTTGTTTACGGTAAAAAACAACAAATTGTTGTTATTTGTAATTCGATAAAATATTTATTAACTTTGTTAGCGAATTCGCTTATGTGATATATTTGTTTGGTTTTCAGTTACAGATATAAAATTTATTTGCGATTTTTTTTTATGAAAAAGCCCTGTAAGATGTATTAAAGAATAGAATTTAGTTTAAAAATATTGATTATGCAAACTATCGCATTCCAAACAGATAGAAAATCCGATTTTGATTTGTTAATCTCGTTAACAAATAGAATTGGAATCAAACAAATTAGTAACTTAGAATATGAATTCCTCAATTTTTTAAATGATAAAGCATTAAAAAAAGAAATTGCACTTCTTCTGTTTGAATATAAGAAATTTACTTTAGGCAAGGCAAGCGAATTTGCCGAATTGCACCAAATAGAATTTCAGAAATTGCTTAAAGAGAAAAGTATTCCAATTCATTACGAAATTGAAGACATAGATAGGTCAAACGCACGAAATAAGTTTTTTAAGTTTTACTAAAAACCTCAGTGCTGTAAACCAGTGTTTTAGAAATTAGTTAAGATTTTATATGTGAAATTATCAAAAATACAATACATTAATTACTAACTATTTAATGATTTCATGCGTTTGACCTGAGACATAGATGATGATATGGAAAACTTAAAATCTTTTTGATATGATTATTATAAGCGACACATCACCAATATCTAATTTATTATAAAAATGTAACGGACTATTGAAATGAGTATATTCGATAAATATTTTCCAATTATTGGTAAGGTTATTGATTCAGAATTATTGAAAAATGATTCTGTTCACAGGGATACTATTGTAGACAGTTTATTAGAGCTTCCAGAAATCAATGTATTATTGTCAAATTCGTTAGAAAAAAATAAAAAACATAATACTCCTAAAAAAGCCGTTGGAAATATGGTTGATTGGTTTAGTGCCGAAATAACAAAACAATCAAAAGTCGCTTTGCCCTGGGTAAATAAGTATATAAGAAAAAAAATAAGCCATAAAGGACGAAAAATTTGGGAATATAGTTTTTCCGAAGAAGCATTACCAAATGAAATTATAGACAAAAATAGTTTAAAGCTAAGTGAAGGTTCAATCAAACAGATAACAGTGAATGCTTACGAAAGAAATCCAAAGGCAAGAACAGAATGTATTGCGCATTATGGTCCAACTTGTATCTGTTGTGGTTTTAATTTTTTTGAAATTTATGGCAAAATTGGGCAGAATTTTATACATGTTCACCACTTAACGTCATTTTCAGAAATAAAAAAAGAATATCATGTGAATCCAATTACTGATTTACGTCCTGTTTGTCCAAATTGCCACTCAATGATACATCGTAGAAATCCTCCTTTTACAATTGAAGAAATAAAAAAAATGATAGAAAAAAATGCTCAACAAGCCGTTTCACCGGACAGCTAAAGCTACCGGTGAACTCTGCATTAACACTAAGAAAACAAATTGCAGAGTTGTTTCAGACAACTGTTCCGAATGTTAATATGCACATTAAGAATATTTTGGAAGAAGGAGAATTGGAAAAATTCCAACTATTCAGAATTTCTTAATACTTCAACAGGAAGGCAAACGAAAAGTAAAATTGATTTTAATCAAACTATGTCAGTTGGAATTGAATTAATAATTAAAGATAGGTTTAAATAACAATTTCATGAAACATAGAGGTAGAATACAAGCCCAAGGAGAAAAACTTGAGGAATCAGAATTTTGGGCACAGGAAGAACCGCCAACAAAAACAGATGGTTTAAATATGCTGCAACAATTGATGAACGAACTATCAAAAAAAGATAGGGAAATTAGACGAAAACCATTTGAAAAAGCTAAAAAATTCATTGAAAATGCAGCGGAATACGGCGGAATAGATGCAACAGTTTTTAAATCATTTTATGTCAAAGATACAGACAAAGAACGTATAGATATTGAAGTCAGACAAGGCATAGCATTTGTGCCGGATGATAATAAAGACGAAGAAAACAAATAAAGAAAAATAACATGGGAAAACATTTATTTGCTGATTTCTTGACTAATAAACAGGTCTATCAGATATGTAAAAATTACTGGGAAATAAAAATAGAAGATTTGTTATTCAAACATGGAATTACAAATTTAAGTCCATACCTTAATACAAAATTTGCAAACGGACAAGACTTTAATGACGGAAATCCTATCGTAAATTTATGTGATAATAGGCAAAATCGCGCATTTCGGATAATACAGGAAGAACCGGAATCAGAAAAAGAAACAATTACAGCATGGACAAATAAAACTGAAATAGAAGACAAAGAAATAGAAGAATTAGTTATTAGTCTTGAATTAACGCCAACAACAGAAAATATTGCGCTTGATTTGATTTCAAAATGGTTAATTACTTATTCATCTGCGAATACAATTGAAAAATATATAGAATACATTAGGGAATCAATATCTACATCTTCTGAAAAAGAATTGATTTCTTAATGAAAAATACTGAATTAGATACCCTAAAATCGTTTGAGGACATTCGTGGCTATGATAGAAGTTGCACGACGGAAAGCCAATAAAGTTATAAATCATGGATTGATAGAATTGTATTGGAATATAGGGCATTATATTTCAGATAAGATGAAGCAAGATGGTTGGGGAAACAATACATTAAGAGTTTGTCAGCTTTTCTACAAAAGACAGAGCCTAATTCAAAGGGGGGGGGCTTCACAAAATTTATGGAGGATGAAATAATTTTATGAAACCTACCATAAAAATGAAAAACTCTCACGCTTGGTGAGAGAAATAGGTTGGACAAATAAGCTGTTTTATTTTAAGTTAAAGGACTAAAGAAATAGAACACAACAGAGAAGTGTGGTGTATAAATAATGCGGATAAAATAGCAACTTGAAAAAGTTATTCATTTTGTCCGCACTTGTGTTTTTATTTTGTACTTTTGAAAAAAATTTTGGAGGCAAAGTCTTTGTTGTTTTCTCGACAAGAGTAGGGAATAGAAAAGACATTGTAAATAAAGATATTATTCAGAAGATTAAAGTAGAAATAGAACGATTGAAGAACGAGAGCTAACACCGTACACTATGAAACCATTTCCAAAGCCTGTTTCTCGCGAAGCCTTATTGGACGAACTTACAAAAGATAAGTTTGTTCGCAACACAAATTATGGGAACAATAAGATTTTTGTTTTTTCGCATCACGATTCGCCAAATTTGATGAAAGAAGTCGGCAGGTTGCGCGAGATTGCTTTCCGTTCGGCAGGTGGCGGAACAGGAAAAGAGTATGACATTGACAGCTACGATATTGCCGAAAATTCTTTCCAACAACTGATTGTCTGGAATGAAAAGTCGCAAGAAATACTCGGAGGATACCGATTTATTGATTGCAACAAAGCACCTCGAGATGAAAACGGAAAGCTAAAACTTGCAACAACAGGATTGTTTGGCTTTTCGGAGAAGTTTAGGACAGCATATTTGCCTTATGTCATAGAGTTGGGCAGATCGTGGGTTCAGCCTAAATTTCAGGCAAAAACAGCGCGTCGGCAGGCACTTTTTGCTTTAGACAATTTGTGGGACGGACTTGGTGCTTTGGTGGTTGATTATCCGCATATAAAATACTTCTTCGGTAAAGTAACCATGTATTTGAGTTACAACCGTCAGGCACGCGATATTTTGTTGTTTTTTCTAAATCGTTATTTCCCTGATACCGAAAATCTTGTTTTTCCGAATCAGCCCTTGCCTGTTTATACTTCTAAAAGCAAATTGGAAAAACTTTTTACAGGCAAAGATTTTGATGAAAATTACCGCATATTAAATCAAGAAATCAGAAAAACAGGCGAGAATATTCCTCCTTTGATCAACTCGTACATGAATCTTTCCCCGACAATGAAAACTTTCGGCACTGCTTTGAATGCAAAATTCGGCAATGTGGAAGAAACCGGAATTATGATTACGATTGCCGATGTTTATTCGAGCAAAAAAAATCGCCATATTAACAGTTACATGAAAAAATAAAGGCAAAAAAGAGAGGCTGTCATCAAAAAAGAATGAACAGCCTCTCTTTCTCTTTTTTACGAAGTGTTTTTTTGGCGATTATGCCTAAATGGCAAAGCTTGTTTATAGTTTTATCCCCATAAAAGCCATAAATGCAATAGACATTAATCCGGTTGCAATGAATGTAATTCCGATGCCGCGCAAAGGAGCGGGAACATGCGAATACCTGATTTTCTCTCGTACTGCGGCAATCCCGATGATGGCAAGAAACCACCCGATTCCTGAGCCTAAACCAAAAACAGATGCTTCGGCAATGGAACTATATTCGCGCTCTTGCATAAAAAGCGAGCCTCCTAATATGGCGCAATTCACTGCAATGAGCGGCAGGAATATACCAAGTTGGGTGTATAATGTTGGGGCATATTTTTCAACAATCATTTCAACCAATTGCACTATTGAGGCAATTACTGCGATAAACATAATGAAACTCAAGAAACTTAAATCTATCTCGTTTGCTTTTTCGCCCAAAAGCCATGATAATGCTCCTTTTTTTAACAAATAGTTGTCAATCAGATAATTGACAGGTACTGTTATGACCAGAACAAAAATTACCGCAAGCCCTAAACCTGCCGAAGTATCAACACGCTTTGAGACTGCCAGATATGAACACATGCCTAAAAAATAGGCGAAGACCATATTGTCGATAAAGATCGACTTTACGAAAATATTCAGTAATTCTTCCATGGGTATAAGTATATTTTTATCTCAATTACTCTTCGATTAATTCCTTGAATTTAGCTCTTTGAATCCAAATAATGACACCAACAACAATCAGAGCCATTGGAGGCAAAATCATTAAGCCGTTATTTTCATATCCTGCCTCATATAATGCTTCGGGAATAACCCTCATTCCCCAGATTGTGCCTGAGCCAAACAACTCGCGCACAAAGGCAACGATGATTAGAATTGCTCCGTAACCGGCGGCGTTTCCCAAACCGTCAAGAAAGGCAGGCCACGGCTTATTGCCTAATGCAAATGCTTCTAAGCGTCCCATAATGATACAGTTGGTAATAATCAAGCCGACAAAAACCGAAAGTTCTTTGCTGACATCATAGACAAAGGCTTTTAGGATTTGATCTACAAGAATTACTAATCCTGCAATGACAACCAGTTGCACAATGATTCTGATTCGGTTTGGAACGGTGTTTCGCAAAAAGGAAACAATGACATTTGCAAAAGCCATAACAGCAAGCACTGAAATTGCCATAACTACTGCCGGCTTTAGCTTTACGGTTACTGCTAAGGCAGAACATATTCCGAGAACTTGAGTCGTAATCGGATTATTCAGATTTATAGGATCTGATAATAGTTTTCTGTTTTCACTCGAAAATAATCCCATTATACTATTTGTTTATTTGATTTTTAAAATAGTTTTCATATCCTGAAAGGCAATTTTTCAACATAGCCTCAAGCCCTTTGCTTGTGATAGTTCCGCCGGAAATTGCATCAACGCCGTGTTGGTTTGAAGCGTCTGTTCCGCCTTTTACTACTTCGATGGAAACGAAATTTCCTGAAGCATCAAATATTTTTTTATTTTGAAATGGTTTTTCAAACCATTCTTTGTTTATTTCTGCTCCTAAGCCCGGCGTTTCGCCTTTGTGGTCAAAAACTGCGCCGGTTATGGTATTATAATCGCTTTGCAAGGATACATATCCCCAAATGGGTCCCCACAATCCTTTACCATACAAAGGGATAATTACATTCTTTTGCCCATTGTCAAGCTTTCCGTAAAACAAAGGAAGGCTTCTTTGCTCTTTTGTTTTCTTCAACTCTTTTTTCAAATCAATTGTAAATGCGTCTCCCTGCACTTTTTCGCCTTTATTGTTGATGACGTAAGTTTCAACAATATGTTTTTTGTACAGATCTTCGGCATTTTGTGGCGTACTTGCTATATTCAACGAGGCAAGTATTTGTTGTTTTTTTTCAATCTCGACATTTTTTTGTTGTCTTTCCTGCAAAAGTAATGCGGCGGAGGTCAGTATTGCTGCAAATACAATAACCAATGCTGAGGCATATAGAAAAGTATATGTATTGCTGTTTGTGTTCATATTAAATTAATTATAATATTAATTACTTGTTTTGTAAATAAGAAAATAAAAATTCAAACTATCTGAGCCGACAAGAATATACTTTTAGGCTGTTTTTGCTCTTTTTAATCGTTTATTTATGTTTCCTTTCACTACGTAATGATCAATTAGCGGAGCAAAAACGTTCATCAATAAAATGGCTAACATCATACCTTCGGGATATGCCGGATTTAACACCCTGACAAGTATTGCTATAATTCCGATCAAGAGTCCGTATATCCATTTTCCTTTTTCGGTTTGTGCGGCAGTTACCGGATCTGTTGCCATGAAAACAGCTCCAAATGCAAATCCTCCGAGAAAGAGGTGTTGATAAGCAGGCAATTGCAAGAATGTGTTTTCCGGCGAAAATCCTGCAACAGCATTGAGCAGCAATCCCATTCCTAAACCTCCGGCAAAGCTTGATAATATTATTTTCCAACTTCCTACGCCTGTGTAAATAAGAATGACTGCGCCGATTAAAATGGCAAAGGTTGAGGTTTCGCCAATAGAGCCGGGAATAAATCCGAAAAACATATCAAACACAGTTGGTATTTTGCTTACATTTCCTGCTGCGGCATTGGCTAATGGAGTTGCGCCTGAGAATCCGTTTACTATATTTTCCGGTTTGCTCATCATTTCTGCCACCCAAACGGTGTCGCCCGACATTTTCGAGGGATAAGCGAAAAACAAAAAGGCGCGCGCGATCAAGGCGGGGTTTACAATGTTCATGCCCGTTCCGCCAAAAACTTCTTTGCCTATGATTACCGCAAAAACTGTTGCAACGGCAACCATCCATAAAGGAACATCTACCGGAACAATAAGCGGAATGAGAATCCCGGAAACCAAAAATCCTTCTTCAATTTCTTTGCCTTTGATGAAGACGAAAACAAACTCGGTGCCAAGCCCAAAGATGTATGCTACGGCAATCAAAGGGACTACTTTAACAAGCCCAAAACCGAATTTTTCCAACATGCTTGCGGTTTCGCCAATCGACTGGTAGTGAAAATGCCCAACATTCCACATGCCGAAAATTAAGGCCGGAAGCAAAGCTAAAACAACAACAGACATCGTTCGTTTCATATCAATTGCGTCTCGAATGTGGCATCCTTTCTTGGGCGTTACCTTTCCTTGAACAAAAAAGAAAGTCTCAAAACTTTCGAAAACAGGATGAAATTTTTCGTATTTTCCTCCTTTTTCAAAGTGTGGTTTTATGTTTTCAACAATTTTCTTTAAACCCATTAATCTTGATATTTAGGCACAATGTGCTATAATTATTAACAAATTAATTTCGTTATTTACTTTTTTTTATTTTTATTCAAATTCTTTGCGTATTGAATCAATTCCTTTTCTGATCCATTTTTGTATCGGGATTTTCGAGGTCGAGATAAATTCGCAAAGCGCAAAATCTTCTTCTGCAACTTCGTAAATGCCGAGTTGTTCCATCAGGTCAATGTCGTTGATCATTATGGCTTTTAGCAGTTGCATCGGCAGAATATCCAGAGGAACAACTTTTTCCATCTCTCCGGTTACAACAAAAGGTCTTTCGCCGCCTTTCATGTTTGAATCTATAACAAATTCTTTGTTAGGGCTAAGCCACGAAAAAAATGTTCTTGACAAGCTGAATTTTCCAAAGCCCGGAAGTGCCCAACCGAATAGTTCGGGTTGGTCTCCTTCGGGAATGACGCTTACTAAGGAATCATAAAAGCCAATGTATCCTTGCGGGGAAACTTGCTCGCCGCTCAACACATTTCCACTGATATATCTTATATTTCCTGCGTTTATATTATTTTCAACAAGTGCTTGTATTTGTGTGCCGATTTTTGCTTTATAATATTGCGGCTGTTTCACTTCAGAACCGGCAAGGGCAAAAATTCTTTCCGGATTGAATCTGCCTTCGAGAAATAATCTTCCTATCAAAACAACATCTTGGGGATTGACGACCCAGATTAGCTCTCCCTTGTTCAGGGGCGAAATTTTGTTTATTTGTGTTCCGACAAGTCCGGCAGGATGTGGTCCTGAAAAACGGTGTAATTCTACGTTTTTTGCCTTTGTCAGGATTTCTGATTGTGTTTTTTCGCCGATGCTAAGGTGCAGTTTGCCGTCTGTTAGTTTGGCAAGGGCATCAATTCCTGTTTGAAAGGCATCTTTTTTTCCTTCAAGAATAAAGTCATAGTCTATGGGCAGCGGTGCTGTGTCGAAAGCCGAAATAAAAATTGCGTTTGGGGTGTCCTGCGGGTTCGCAACGATAGAGTAAGGGCGTTGTTTGATTGACGGCCAAACTCCGCTTTTCAGCATATTTTCTTTTATCTCGTCTCTTGATAAAGATTGTGGATTTGCTTTTACAAATGTTTCGTATTCTTCATTTGCATCAGGCGCAACAACGACTTCCAGAATTTTGCGTCGTTCGCCTCGGTTAATCAAGCGTACAGTTCCGCTTACCGGAGAAACAAATTTTATTTCCGGTTTATATTTATCATAAAATAATGGAGTGCCTGCTTTTACCCGCGCATCTGCTTTTACTGCCAATTTAGGTGTCAAGCCTTCAAAGTCTGTGGGTTTTATTGCGTAACTTTCTGCATTTTTAATCTCTACGAGATTGTTTTTTGCACTTCCTTTAAGGTTGATGTCCAAACCTTTTTTGATTTTTATGTTTTTTGACATATCAGACAATCGGTTATTTTAATTTTTCGTTCAAAAGTAATACTTTTTATCTAAATTAAAAATACAATGTCAGATGTTTTTCAAATTTTCTTGAAAAATAATTTTTTCTTGTGTCATTCGTCTTCCTTCGTTTTTTCAGAAAAGTTTGTAAGCTAAAAATTTACTTTTGTTTCGATAGACTTGAGAGGCATGATTAATCAAGGGATTGCTGCGTATTTTACTATTTTGATAAATCATAATTATTGATCAATCGCACGCCAAACAGGGTAATATCGTCTCGTTGTTCTTCGTCGAGCTGGTGGCGATAAAGGGCTGTTTCGAGTGCTTCTTGTTGTTCTGCAAGATTTTTGTCTTTATTTTGGTTCAAGATTTCCAACATGCGCCTTGTTCCAAAGCGTTTTCTCGCCGGCGAGGGCTGATCGATTATTCCGTCTGTCGATAAATATATTATATCGTTTGCGTAAAGGTCAATATTTATTGTTTTGAAAACTCCTTTGCTTCTTTTTCGCCTGATTCCGCCGATTGATTTTCGCGAAGCCGGCAGAGATCCCAATTCCGAGTCTCCAATATGATAATAAAACAGCGGGCGTTTTGCTCCGCAGAACGAAACATGAAAGATATGTTGATTATCAACAAATTCAGGATTAACGACACACAAGCATGCATCCATTCCGTCATCATTGGCTGTTTCGTCTTGTTTCAAGGAAATACGAATTCCCTCATCAAGTTTTTGTAAAATATCGTCAGGTTCGCAGATGCGGTCAAGAGTTGTTATTTCATTAAGCAAACGATAACCAAGCATTGTCATGAACGCTCCGGGAACACCATGTCCGGTACAATCTACTGCTGCAATAAAAAAACGCTTTGCTTTCACGTCTTTGAAATACCAATAAAAATCTCCGGAAACAATGTCTTTGGGTAGATAAATAACAAAAGAGTCGAATACTTTATCCATATTTGTTTTTATCGGCAATATTGCTTTTTGTATTGTATAGGCATATCTTATACTTCCTTTGATTTGTTCGTTTTGATTGGCAATTCTGTCGTTTTTATCTTTAAGCTCATCGCGTTGTGCAAGTATTTCTTCGTTTTGGTTTAGTATCTCTGATGTTCTCATTTTTATCAGATCTTCAAGGTGTGCATTTTTCTTTTTGAGCCTTCGCGAGTTCAATCTCATGCCGAGATAATACAAACCTATCATTGAAACGACATAGAAGAAATAAGCATAGCCGGTCATGTACCAAGGAGGCAAGACCGTAAACCTATAACTTGCCGCATCGCTCTCAACCCGATAAATATTTTTTGTCTTTACTTTAAAAACATATTTGCCCGGAGGAATATTCGTATATTCTTTTTTTGTCTCGCTTGTCCAAGCCGACCAGTCTTTGTCAAAACCCTCAAGCATAAAACTATACATATTCTTGTTTGCATCTTCGTAGTAAGACGAGGAATACACAAAGCGAAGTGAATTGTTTTTGTATTCGATTTTAATTATTTCATCATCAGGTTGTTTGTCTAAAATTTCGTGTTTCTCATTTGTAAAAGTTCCGCCAAAAAGAACAGAATCTGTCTTTAAAAATACAACTTTCCGAATGTAGCTTTTAAATTTTATGTCATTTTCAAAGTCGAAATCAGGGTCGTAGTGAATCAGGCTTTTTCTGAATGTTTCGAAAAAGATACCTGAATTTTTTGTCGTGGAAATGCGGTAAATATCTTCATCATAAACTTTTAAAAAAGGTTGATATTCAAGTCTGTAATTTTCTTTTGGTTTGATTACTCCGATTTCTTCTTTGTCTTTAAACCAAAGCTGATCTTGGCTGTCTTGTTCAAAGAAAATAAAATTATCTTTGTGTCTAAGCTGAGCATTGATTTCTTTATAACTTTCAAAACAATCTTTTTCTTTGTTATAAATAAACAGACTGTCTTTTGCGCTGACACACAACTCTTCGCCGATCAAGGCAATTTTGTTATTAACTATTTCGGGCAGTCCTTGTGCTATTCCATAGGCTTTCGTTTGCACCACACTGTCAAGGCGTTCGTTAAATTTCAGTTGAAACACTCCGTTTCTTGGGTGGCTGAGCCAAACTTGTCCGTATTTATCTTCCAACAAATACCGACACAAGGTGTTAATGCCTTTTATTTTATGTTTTTGTTTTATTGTTCCCTTGCCTTTCTCAAATAAATATAAGTTCTGAGATACTCCAACCAAAATTTTCCCCGGTTTGTGTTTAAGTTCCTGAATTGTCCAGACATTTATTTCCGGCAAAGCTATTGTTGTTGCTTTGTTGCCTTTTATCTGTAAAATTCCCGGATTGTGTGCGCAATACATCTGATTATCAATAATAAAATTTTCCCATGTTTGTCCTTCGGTTTTTTCTATGAAACTAAATTGTTTGGCATTTGTGAGCGGATTTTCAAATTTTGACCATTTTTTCCAGAACAAACCTTGTCCGGTACAGACATATATATTATTGTCGAAAAGTGTTGTTCCCAAAATTTTCTTTGGCAAGCCCGTATTTTCTCCGTAGTATGAATAGGGTGAGTTCAGCTCGATGTACGAAATTCCGTTGCTAAGAGCAAGCCACAGGTTATTTTGCATATCAATTTTTAAGGCAAAAACAGTATTGTTTTGCAAGCCTGTTTTTTTATTGATTTGCAGAATAGGTTTTCCCTCTTTGTCAATTATGATAATCCCGTTCAAGAGTGTTCCGAGAATAAAATAGTCGGTTTTCTCCGGATTTTTTTTGTTCGCGATTCTTTTTCCTGTATATATCTGATTTTTTATCAAAAATTTATTAATCGGATTTTCCCATTTTTTTATGTGCTTTCCGTCGTAAATAAACATTCCTTGTGTTCTGGTTATCAGTAAATTTCGTTCATTGTCAAAGGGAAGCATGACATAAACTCTTTTGTTTGCAAAAATTTCGCCGTCAGGAATCAGTTTGAGTTTCCCGTCAACAAAAACTTGCATGCCAACGCCTTGTTCGCGCACATAATATTTTTCATTGATATAAAAAACGGTATGAAAATATGTTTTTGAAGTGATTACCTCAATGGTATCTTTCTTTATGTAAAAAATTTTTTCATAGGTTTCAGCCATTATTCCTTCCTTTGTTTTGTTTATGTTCCAAACATCTTCAAACTCTCTATGTTTTTCCGGAAAATCTTTAAGCATTGATTTAAAGACCATTTTTCCGGTTTTTAAGGAGTCGGTTTCCAGAAAGCCAAATTCTCCTTGTCCGCCTACATAAATCCGACCGTTATCGCCTTTACAAAATGAGCGTACCGGTGTTTCGCTTGGCAACTCGATAAGCGTCCAGTTGGTTCCGTCGAATTCAAGGACTCCCGATGTATTGGCAAAATACATAATGCCTCTTTTATCCTGAAGGATTGCCCAATTTTGCGGGTGTTGTCCATATTCTTCAATCGAATAATTTCTGATTGCAGGAATGCCAATGTTTTTAATCTGTGCATTTGATTCGTTCAAGTGCGAGAGGCAAACAAGCAAGCAAAAAATATTCAGAAAATAATGTTTTATTATCGTATTTGGCATTTTCATGGTAATGCAAATATGCGCTTTGAATGTAAAAAACAATGAGAAAATAGCTATAATCCTTCTATTAGGAAGCAATTTCTAAAGATGTTTCATCTCTGTTATCAATGAAAAAAGTGAAGTTACGAAATATATTTAATTTGGCATAAATTATTTAAAAAAAAATAAACGGACGTGAAAAAACATCAGGTTTGCTTATTTTTTTAGGAAACCTCTAAAAATGCAAATTTCTGTTTTCCAATGGGTTTAAACTCATTGGTGAGCATAAGAAAAATAGTTTTAACTTCATTTACTGCAGTAAACTCCGGTTTTAAATTTTTTGCGCCTTGAATTTCATTGTTTTTAGAGCTTACCTTTATATTTTCACGAGGATAAGTTGGATAATTCCAATGAAAAAACCGAGAAATCCGCCTAAAATTTCAATAAATTTGAATTCTTTTTGCATGATTGAATAGAGAATCTCTTCGAGCTTGTCCGACGAGAAGTTTGCAACTTTTTCGTACACTACTTGTTCAATATCAATTGCTTGTTCAAGCCTGTCGGCGTATGCGTTTATAATGTCCGGAATTGCATTCTGAAACTCGCTCGATAAAGTATTTTTTATCTGGTTTTTCACGCCATTGTTTAAGAACATGGCAAGCATCGGCATCTCTTCCGACAATTTGTTTTCGAGAAAATAATCAATTTTTTCGTCGATTATACGGGCTGTTTTTTCCATGTTTTCCGGATTGTTCAGCTCTTTTTTTATATCCTGAATCGAAAACAACTCGTTTGAGACAATTTTCCCGAGTTTTTCGGCAAGTTTTTTCTTTCGTTTAGGAAAAATCCCTTGTAGATTGATAAACAGAATTTTAACTTCATTTTTCGGATGAAAAAGCATTTTAATTGCAATAAAATTTGTCAACCAACCGGTGAAAGCTGCAATAAATGGTAAGCTGTAAATAAGCATTTTACAATTTTGTTTTTGTGTGTGATAGATTAAAAAATTAAATAGAATTCATGCAAAATCCGGACAAAAATAGGAAACACCACGAAATTTTCAAAACATACATTCAAGGGCTAAGCGCAAAACAAAACGAATTTGCGAATTTACGGCTTTGGAAAAACGACAAAAAAAACGACTTTTGTGCCCAATAAAACTCGATAATTTTGCAATATTTTTAATGGATTGAAAGAAAAAGTTGTATATTTATGTGAGCAAAAAAAATTTATATCTATGGTGCGTCTTTTTACTAAAATTGAAACCTTATTTTCAGGGAAAAACACCTCATCTTATTCTATTCAAGGCAGAAAACCCGGACAAGAAGATGCCTTGTTTGTGTCGGATTGGAAAAACAATCAACAAATAATTTTTGTTGCCGACGGAGTAGGCGGGCATAAGCACGGAGAATATGCAAGCCGTTTGTGTGTAAATATTTTTGAAAATGAGTTTGAAACAAAAGAAAAGATTAGTCAGATACCTGATTTCCTGAAAAAAACGATTCTTCTTGTTGCTGCCAAATTGTTGAACAAATCGGCAGAAGACGAAGAATATAAAAATACAGGAACGACAATTTCCGGCTTTTTTATCGACAAAAACACATTTTTCACCTTTAATGTCGGCGACAGCAGGGTTTATTTTTTCGACGGGAAAAAACTCCTCCAAGCGACCAAGGATCATTCTGTTGTTCAAAACATGTTGGACAAGGGCGAGATAACAGAGCAAGAAGCTTTCAATCACCCGAAAAGAAACATGATGACTTCGGCAATCGGGCAAAGCCTCGATCTGATGAAGATTGCGATAAAAGGACCTTATAAAATTCGGAAAAACAACTTACTTTTGGCATTTTCCGACGGCATTCATGATGCCCTGACCGATGCCGAGATAAAAAAAATAATCATGAAAGAAAAATCAATCCCAAAGCTCGCAAGGCTTTTGGTAGAATCGGCATACACGGCAGGCGGAAAAGATAATATTACTGCTTGCCTATATCGACACAGATAGACATTATTAAAGTAAATTGATACAAATACAAACTTTGCTGTATTTTCTTCTCCAATAAACTCTGACATTGTTCTAAGATACAGAAACAATAGAGAAAAAAGATAATCGGGGCTAAAAGTTTATATACGGTAATGATTTTGGTTTTCAGATTAAAAACAGGCTTCATTTTAGAATTATACAGAATTTAATTTTTTACTTTCATGAAAAAAAACGCATTATTGATTATCGATCCGCAAAATTCGTTTTGCAATCCGGGAAATGAAAACGGATTGCTCAAAGGAAGTTTGTATGTTCCCGGAGCAGAAGAAGACATGAAACGCTTGGCACATTGGATTATTAAGCACAAAGAAACAATTGATTACATTGGCATAAGCATTGATTCTCATCAGCCCAACGACATTGCGCACCCAAGTTTTTGGCAGGATAAACACGGGAATTTTCCGCCGCCTTTTACGCAAATTACGGCAAAAGATGTAGAATCGGGGAAATGGTCGCCGCGTTTCAAACCGCAGAAATGCCTCGATTATTTGCAGAAACTTGAGAAACAAGGAGAGTTTCCTCACTTGATTTGGCCTGTACATTGTGTAACAGGCTCTGAGGGAGCTGCCATTTATCAGCCTCTCATGCAGGCTATTCAAGCGTGGACCGTGTGCGGGAAATTCTACGAAATCATCACGAAAGGCACCTTTCCTTTTGCTGAACATTTTGGCGCGTTTCAAGCTCAGATTCCGGATCCGGAACAGCCTGAAACACAACTAAATCACAAACTTATAAAAACCTTAGACGCGTATGAGAATGTTTATCTTGCCGGCGAAGCAAAATCGCATTGTGTTGCAAACAGCTTAAAACAAGTGATGATTAAAGCTCCGAATTTGGCAAAAAAGTTTATTATTCTTGAAGATGCCATGTCAAATGTTCCCGGATTTGAAACTATTGCCGAACCAATTTATACGCAGGCAAAAAATATGGGTATCAGATTTACGGCTACAAACAAAGCAAATCCGGCATAAATTGCACAACAAAATTACTCTACACAACATTTTTTATGATTGTGTTGATATTTGCGCTTAAAAGGAAGTTAGAGGCAATTCCCTCTCGACCCTGTCAGGGTTTCAAACCCTGACAGGGTCGAGAGGGAAAAAACGCCAAACGAAAGAAATTTGCTAAGCCAAAAGCATAATCCGCTTATAACAAGAGTCAATAGTTTCTCGATGATTTGTAGCTAACTGATAATCAACAACTTAAACTATTATCGATATAAGCCTATAATCGCCTGATTACTATTGCATTAAATTCTCAACTCTCAATTTTCAATTTAATGAACTATCAACAGAAACAACAGATAAAAAAAATAATCGGAGCTAAAGGTGTATAAATAATACAAAGCAGAACAGTAGCTTGAAAAAGTTTTTTATTTAGCCTGCTCTTTTGTTTTTTTATTTGTAGTTTTGGCGAAGTTAAAAAAACATATCGCTTATCACTCATAAAATATAAATATCATGAAACATACTGTACTTGTATTTCTGAGCCTAATTTTTCTAATCTCTTGCGGTTCGGGCGACAAAATCGTTGAAGATTATGCCTTTTCTATTCAACAGAAAAAGGAATATATAAATCCGGAATTTAAAAGCAAAAAAATCAAGAAGAAAAGACAAACCGGACCTTACAACGGGAAAACCTATATCGACGATGCGGATATTCAAAAGCTGGGAGATTTGAAAAAATATTATCCTTTGCCTAAAATGTATAAATATGCTGTTTTGCAACACAGTAAAAACAATCTTCAGCCTGTTATTGTTACGCCAAAGGGCGAGTTTCATAGTTTCTTGGTCGAAAACAATATCCTGACCTACGATACAAAAGTTGTTGCCGAAGAAAATGGCAAGAAAAAGATAAAATTTGAAACAGAACTCATTGATAAAAAGAAATAAACACCTTAGGAAAGTAATCTTAAACAAATAAAAATGAATAAAACACTTGCATTATACGTTGAGGAAGAATACCTGATTGCGGGCGTTGAGCCGCTTCGCGGGAAATTTGAGCAAATCTCGAAAAGAGGAATCAGCCACTTTCCGTTTTATTTTTTTATCGATAAAATAAATCATAAAATAGATTATAGCTTTGAATATAAAAAAGATTACGAAACAGGAAATTTAGACTATGTTGGCGATTTTTTAAAACAAATCAAAGACAAAAGCCGAACATACAAATGGTATGATTATGATAATGATTTGATCAATCTTTTGCTGGAAATATTAGACGATATTAAAAAAGCGTACTTTTATATCCTGAACTCAATGTCGGGCGACGAAAATGTGAAAGAAACAGAACCCATTCCGGTGCATATTTGCTTTTCTGATAATGTAGATGCAGATGCACAGAAGATTTTTAAAGATTTTCTGAGCAAGCATAATTTTATTATCCGAAATGACGAATTTACTTTCTCAGAATTGATTATAAACCAATATCTTCATAAAGAAAATATTGAGTCTGTTGATAAAGATTACGCCATTTTGGAATCTATTGGAGAGGATTTACACATGTCGGTTGTGAAAGTTTACACCGGATACGACAGAGAAAGGACACATTTTAAAACGTTTAACGATTTTGGCGTTGATCCGCGCTTGCAAGTAATTGCAAAAAAAATTGTTGATGACCTCAACAGGCAGGAAGGTTTGTTGAACACGGGCGAACAACTGAAAAAAGAATACAAAAACCACCGAAGATTGGCGAGAGATTTGGTGAAAGAAATTGAATCGACAAACAGACCCTACCTTCGCGTGCAAACAAATTTTCAGATTGATGAAAACAAGAAACTTTCCACGACATTGTCCATAGAAGAAATTGAGCAATTAACCTCATTTCATGTAAGGCAGATTTCGCGTTTTTTTGTGGAGCATTTTGCAAAGGCAAACAAGCAAAATGTAGAGGATTTTGATAAAATATTCCTGATTGGAAATGCCTTGAGCAACGAATTGGTGAAAAAAGAATTCAGCCGCTTCGGAAACGAAAAATTGGTATTCCTTACGGAAAACGAAATCACATGGGTGTTGATGGGAATGCTGCTCAAGCCGAAAGAGAAAAACATGGCTTCGCAAGCAAAAAAAACCACAACAGAAAGCAAAGAAGTGCCGTTCGTTACGGTAGGAAATCTTGAAGTCGGGAAAATCGTGAAACTATCAAACAACAATACCGATAAACGCAACGGACGTTTAGGACCTTCGGAGCAAGTGTTGGAATATTTAGGCGGAAATACATTCAAAGTGCTACACAGCACGCGCTCGCTGAACAAAGGCGATATTGCCACAAGCATAGAGCCAAATTGGGTGGCAGGAATGCAGATAAATTTATCCATCAAACGAAACGGACAAAAACTCGGCATATTCAAAACCCGCCCGATAGTTCGGATTGAAATACAATAAAAAATAATACAAACAATTGAAATATATACGAATTTAAAAACATGAAAACATTTTATCGGCTTATCGGAATAGTTATTCTCTTGATCTTTGTAGGCTGCAATACGGAAGAGCTGAAGCAAAAAACACAAGAGCTTGAGGCAATGAAAAACAAACAGAAACAAGACAGTGTTCTGCTTGAACGTTTTACGAACGAGATGAACGAAATAAATCAAGTATTGGATTCTGTTGCAAGATTAGACACAAGCCTGCGACAAACAGGACAAATAGGCAAAGAGCATGCCATTGAAAAAATAAATCGAATTGACAGCATATTGCAAGCAAGAAGCCTCAAAGTAGAAGCACTGTCGAAAGAATTAAAAAATCTGAGATCCAAATTCAGTCGAAGCCTTGCAGTAGGAAAAATCAGCGAAGGAAAATCAAAACTTGAGCTTCGTTCAAACTATTACAAAGAATTGAAAAACAAGATAAAAAACCTTGAAACAGAAAATCTAAACCTAAAAGATGTCATTTATCAAAAAGATTTGGAATTGGTACAGCGCGACAGTATTATTCAGATTATCAATCAAGAACGCGAAAAACAAAAAGAAGAACTCGAAAAATTGCAAGCCGAAATCATTGCTTCGGCACAAGAACTTGCTGATGCAACAAATGCTACTGCAACGCAGTATTTCCAACTTGCGCTTGATTTAAGAAACATCGCCGACAAAACAAGTGTTTTGTTTAACAAAAAGAAGAAAAAAAATCTGATAAAAATGTCGTATGACTATTTTCAACGAGCAAACGAGTTGGGACACCCCGATGCAGAAAAAGAACTCATAAAAATGAACAAGGATAAAAAATACGCCAAACTTCTTAAAGAAAAAAAGAAAAAATAAACCCACAAAAAATGGGGAGACAATAAATTTCTAAAAAAACGCAAACCGTTTTCCGTTTTTTTGTACATTCGTAACTTTCTTTCATAAAAAATAAATACTTGACAAATTATGGCAACACATTTGAACAATCAAACAAAAAAAGAAGTCAATATTCCGAATGCAAAAAATTTCCGAATCGGAATTATTGTTTCGGAATGGCACAAAGACGTAACAGACGCATTGCTGAAAGGTGCTGAAGAAACACTCTTGAAACAAGGCAGCAACAAAGAAAATATAATTGTAAAATATGTGCCGGGAAGTTTCGAACTTACACTCGGAGCGCAATTCTGCGCCCAATATACCGATGTCGATGCAATAATTGTTTTAGGCTGCGTCGTTCGAGGCGAAACGCCTCATTTCGATTATGTTTGCCGGAGTGTTACCAAAGGAATTACCGATTTGAATATTAAATTCAACCTTCCGATTATTTTTGGTGTTTTAACCACAAACACCATAGAACAAGCACTCGAAAGAGCAGGAGGAAAACTCGGAAATAAAGGAAATGACTGTGCAATAGCTGCTTTGCAGATGATAAACCTTCAGGAAGCTTTTATTGCAGATGCAAATCTTGATGATTATCTTGACGTAGACTGGGACGATGAAGACTGGGACGACGAAGATTGGGAAGATGAATATTGGGACGACGAAGACTGGGACGAGGACGAAGACGAAGACTGGGACGAAGAAGAGGACAAAGAGAAAAAAAATGCTTAGAAAAGCAAAAAAACATTTGCAAATAAAAAAATAGTTTCTACTTTTGCAAAGTTCTCACAGAGAATTGGGGGGATACCAAAGCGGTCAAATGGGGCAGACTGTAAATCTGTTGGCTGATGCCTTCGGAGGTTCGAATCCTCCTCCCCCCACACTTCAAAATTTTTCCGGAAAACACATCTCTAAAAACAATTCCAAAACAAGTTGTAAGAATAAGCGCTTCGGCAAAAGCGTCTTAGTTTGCGTCGGAAATTATACTGATGATTGATTTTAGCACAATTTTTCCGTCGGTATTTCCCAGATCTTCGTTAATGGCTCTTTCCGGATGGAACATCATGCCGTAAACATTGCGTGTACTATTGCACACACCGGCAATGCTTCCACAAGAACCAAAGGGATTGCACTCCGCTGCAACAATTCCGTCTCTGTCGCAAAAACGGAAAATGACCATTTCTTTATTATTCAAGTCGGCAAGCGTGTGTTGTTCGGCAAAGAAACAGCCTTGTTTCGAGGCAACCGGAAACACCAATTCGCGTGATGTGAAAGGAGATTTTTTTGAATCGCCTTTTATATGTGCATTTCCACAGTAAAACATTCCGGATTCGTTGTCTCTTATTTCGCCTGCCAACAAGCCGCCTGCACAAAGCAAACGAAATCCGCCACCAAAACCGAAAACAAATCCTTTGTTACGGGCAAATTTTTCAATGCTCTTCCACAAGGCGGAAGTGAAAATTCCGGCATCGTATATCAACGAAGGGATAAAAATAGCATCAACATTTTGTAGATCTGACGATTTATGCCATAATTCAACAAGGGAACTGTCGGACAATTCCTTTAAAGCTGAAATGACATCTTTTGCTCCAATTGAATTTGGAAATATTGCAACTCCTAATTTCATTTTTTCGTATTTATCTGTTCTTAAATCGTAAAGTTACTAAAGAGGATATAATTCGCCAAAAATAAAACGTGTTTTTTTAACAAAACTACACTATTAGCCAAGAAAAGTTTGAGAATTTGTTCTCATCGTAATGCAATAAAGAAAACGCAAGAAAAAATTTATTGCAAAGTATATCAATTGTTTATATCGAAAGAAGCGTTTGTTTCATCTTCCAAAAAAAATCGGTTTACAAGCGTTTATTTCATTTCTTATGTGTACATTTGTAACGGCATTGGGGCGGAAGATGCAGACAAAAATGTTTTTTTCAACAACATAAAAATATAAAAAAATGAAAATCAAAAAACAATACAGAGAAAGGACAAACGTTTTTTTTCTTTTCGTTTTGGCTTTGCTTCTGCAAGTAAATTTGTATGCAACAGTAAAAAAAACATCAGAAGTAGTACCGATAAAAAATTATGTATCATATAGTTTCAATGGTAATATTCTAACCATTCAAACAGACAAAGGACTTATTCAAATCCTGCCTTATACTGATAAAATTGTCAAGGTAATTTATTCCGATAAAGAAACGAACTATGCAGACAAGTCTCATTGCGTAATTCTTCCGCCCCAAAATGTAAACGTGAATTTTCAGGAAAAGGAAGGTTTTTTTAGTTTATCAACGGATTATTTGACTGTTAAAATCAACAAAAAACCACTTCAAATCACTTATTCGCACAAAGACAAGCTGTTTTTGAGCGAAGAAAACGGCTTTACCAAAAAGGAAAAAAGCAAGGGTTTTCGTTTCAAGCTGCATAAAGGCGAGCGTATTTACGGCGGCGGAGCAAGAGCAATATCATTAGACCGAAGAGGTTATGAATTAAAACTTTATAACGAACCGCATTACGGCTATGGTTATGGCGAAGTCAATCTGAATTATTCCATTCCCTTGATTTTTTCTTCGCGCAAGTATGCCATTTTGTTTGACAATCCTCAAAAAGGCAAGATTGATATTGGTAAATCGGAAGCAGATATTCTTGAGTTTTCCTCTATCGGCGGCGATATGGCTTATTATCTACTTGCCGGAGAATCGTTTTACGAACTCATGGAATCATACACGAAACTTACAGGAACACAGCCTCTTCCGCCGCGTTGGGCTATGGGAAATTTTCTTTCAAGGTTTGGCTATCGCTCGGAAAAAGAAACGCGCGAAATTGTTGATTTAATGATCAAAGAAAATTTTCCGATAGATGCGGTAATTATTGATTTGTTTTGGTTCGGAAAAGGCACACACGGAAAATTCAATATGGGAGACTTAGATTGGGACAAAGATGCTTGGTCTAATCCCGAAAAAATGATTCAAGATTTTAAAGCCAAAGGAATCCGAACGATATTAATAACAGAACCATTTGTTTTGAAAGAGTCGAAAAATTTTGCCTACACAAGCCAAAACAAGCTCTTGGCAACAGATAAAAACGGAGAATCTTATATCATGCAGAAGTTTTATTTTGGAAAAGGAGGAATTCTCGACATTTTCAAGCCCGAAACGCGCGAATGGTTCTGGGGAAAATATAAAAAGCAAATTGACATCGGCGTAGATGCTTGGTGGGGCGATTTAGGAGAGCCGGAACATCACCCCTCTGATGTTTTTCACCTTATCGGCAAGGCAGATGAAGTACACAACATCTACGGACATTATTGGGACAAAATGCTTTTTGAAAAATATGCCGAAGCATATCCGAATGTTCGATTATTTAACTTGAACAGATCGGGATTTGCCGGCTCGCAACGATACGGCGTTTTCCCTTGGTCGGGCGATGTCGGGTGCAATTGGTCAGGTTTAAAGGCTCAATTCCCGGTCATGTTGGGAATGAGCATGTGCGGATTAGCCTATATGCACTCCGACTTAGGCGGATTTTCCGCTGCCAAAAAACAGCCTGAATTATACAAAAGATGGATGCAATTCGGAACATTTACGCCCATATATCGACCACACGGCGACGCTTCAAGCCACCCGTCCGAACCTGTATTTTACAAAAAAAGCATCAAAGATATTGTCAGAAAATACATGCAATTGCGCTATAAAATGCTGCCTTACAATTACACTTTGGCATGGGAAAATTCCGTCAAAGGAACTCCGCTTACCATTCCTTTGTTTTTTGAAGAACCCGAAAATGCCGAAGTGCAAACCATTGAAGACGAATACCTCTGGGGAAGAAACATTTTGGTTGCCCCGATTTATAAAAAGAAACAAAAAGTACGCAAAATCTATTTTCCGAAAGGAAAATGGATTGATTTTTGGAACGACAATGCCTTTGACGGAAATAAATGGAGCGATTATAAAATCAACAAATCAGACATTCCGGTTTTTGTTCGCGCAGGAAGTTTCATTCCGATGATTCCGAAAATCAACACGACAAAAGATTATACTTCAGAGGTTTTACATGTGCATTTTTATTTCGACAAATCTGTCAAGCAGTCGATTTACCGCATGTACGAAGACGACGGAATCACGAAAGATGCTTATAAAAACGGATTTTTTCAACTTCTGAACTTTCGGGCAAATGTCTCCGAAAAGGAAATAGCAATATCTTTGTCTAAAACCGGCAAGCCATACAAAGGAATGCCCGAAAAACACAGCATGAATTTCAAAATCCACAGGATAAATGCCATGCCAAAGGAGGTGTGGCTCGGAACGAAAAAACTCCCTGTTGTGTCTGCACAAGAAAAATGGGAAAATACCACAGAAGGCATACGTTGGAATGCAACACAGAAAATGCTTGACATTAAGTTTGACTACCTTGAAGGAAGTAAAAAACTAAAAATCAGACTTTAAGAATTACAGCATTGTAAGTTTTTTGCATTGTAGAGACCTCGCACAATGCGTCTCTACATGCTTCTGTCGTGTTTTTTCCCGACAGGTTTTGCCCCTTAATCTGTTATCAAACATTCCTGTTTTTTTTATCTTTTCAAATGTTTTTCAATCTTTGCCTGATAAGCTAATTTTGAATCAACTTAAAAATATTAATTATGGATAAAATTCATTTCATATCTCCTGCGTCCTTAGACTATGCAAAAATAATAGAAATAATTGAGGGAGATTATACCTTAGAACTTTCGGAAGAAGCCAAACAGCGAATTGTGAAGTGTAGAACTTACCTTGACAATAAAATGCAGAATCAAAAAGAGCCGATTTACGGCATAACAACAGGCTTTGGCGCGTTGTGTGATCACACGATTTCAAACGATCAGCTTGCAGAGTTGCAGAAAAACCTTGTGATTTCGCATGCCTGCGGAACCGGCGAAGAGGTTGATCCGGAGGTTATTCGCCTTATGTTGTTTTTAAAAGTACATGCACTTTCTTTGGGTCATTCCGGTGTTCAGTTGGAAACCGTTCAGCGATTGGTCGATTTTTACAACCTAAAAATCTATCCTGTGGTTTATCGTTTGGGCTCATTAGGAGCTTCGGGCGATTTAGCACCGCTTGCGCATTTGGTAATGCCGATTTTGGGTTTGGGACAAGTGCGTTTTGAAGGCAAACTATACGAAGCCTCCGAAATACTAAACCGCTTTTCGTTAAGCCCGATTGGTTTAAAATCAAAAGAAGGCTTGGCATTGCTAAACGGAACTCAGTTTATGAGTGCACACGGAGTGCGGGTTTTGCTGAAAGCCTTTAAACTCTCGAAAATTGCCGACATTGTTGCGGCTATTTCCCTTGACGCTTTTGACGGAAGAATCGACGCTTTCGATGCGCTAATCCAGCAAATACGTCCACATGCCGGACAGATTGAAACCGCGCAAAATATCCGAAAAATCCTTGAAGGAAGCGAACTGACAAGCCGTTTCAAAAAGCATGTTCAAGACCCGTATTCTTTCCGTTGTATTCCGCAGGTGCATGGCGCGTCCAAAGATGCTATCCGCTACGTAGCTTCGGTGCTGAAAACCGAAATAAATTCCGTAACTGACAATCCTACGATATTCCCTGATGAGGATTTGATAATTTCCGGCGGAAATTTTCACGGACAACCGCTTGCCATAGCTTTTGACTTGTTGAGCATTGCCATGGCAGAACTTGGCAGTATTTCCGAGCGAAGGGTTTACCGTCTGATTTCAGGCTGGCGAAACTTGCCGGAGTTTTTGGTGGCAAATCCCGGATTGAACAGCGGTTTCATGATTCCTCAATATGCTGCTGCGTCGATTGTTAGCCAAAACAAACAATTGTGTACGCCAAACTCGGTTGATTCCATTCCTTCGTCGAACGAACAGGAAGACCACGTCAGTATGGGAGCAAACGGCGCTACAAAAGCACTGAGAGTTGTCGATAATCTTGAACGAATTTTGGCAATCGAGTTGTTTAATGCAGCTCAGGCACTTGAGTTTAGAAAGCCGCTGAAAACTTCGCCATATCTGCAAAAATTCATTGCAGAATATCGCAAAGTAGTTGATTTTGTGAAAGAAGACAAAATAATGTACAAAGAAATCAACGCTACGATAAAATTCATACAAGCAGGCAAATTTGATTTTTAGAAAAAATGATATAACAACACTTCTTCGTTAAATTGTGAAAAAAGAGTATTAACCTAAATTTTCTTGAATGCTGAATAAAAGAATTCATACAGACAAAGAGTTTAAATTTCATGAAACATCGTTTCGATTTCTCATGAACAAACGAATAAAAAATGTTCTTATCATATGTAGCAATTACGATTTTTACATGTTGAAAGAAGACGGGCGAATAGAAGAACAAGTTCAGAATGAATATTTTAAATTGAAAATCTCGCAACCGCCCAATTTTATTCATGCAGAAAACGGAATATCGGCTTTTGCAGTATTGCAAGAACAAGAAGTTGATTTGGTAATCACAATGCTGACAATTGGCAATTGCGATGCTTTTGAACTGTCGCGCAGAATAAAGCAAAAGTACAAGCATATCCCGATTGTTGTGCTTACGCCTTTTTCGCGCGAAGTCAGTTTGAAAATACAAGACGAAGATTTGTCTGCCATTGATTATGTTTTTTGTTGGCTCGGCAATGCCGATATTTTGCTTGCCATAATAAAACTGCTGGAAGACAAGATGAATCTGGAATACGATCTGGGCGAAGGCGTTCAGGCGATTCTATTGGTTGAGGATTCTATTCGTTTCTATTCGAGCTATTTGCCTGTGATATATAAAATTGTATTAAAACAGTCGGCAATTTATATGGCAGACGGTTTGAACGAAGATCTGGCAAAACTAAGCATGCGCGGACGACCTAAAATTCTTCTTGCTACAAATTTTGAAGAAGCACTTGAGCTTTACGAAAATTATGGCGAGAATTTACTGGGAGTCATATCCGATGTTTGTTACGAACGAGAAGGGAAAAAAGACAAATTTGCAGGATTTAAATTCGCCGAACTGATTCGCAAAAAGGACAAAAACATAGCCATACTTTTGCAATCGTCGGACTTGGAAAACCAAGAACAAGCCAAGCGTTTAGATGCCGATTTTATGTATAAATATACAAAAACACTGACCAAAGAACTGCGCAATCATTTATTCAAAAAATTGCAGTTTGGCGACTTTATTTTCCGAGATCCGGAAACCGGAAAAGAAATAAAACGAGCTGCAAATATTTGCATCTTGCAAAAAGTGATGGGAGACATTCCTATTGAGTCAAGAAAATATCACTTCAACCGCAACGACCTTTCTCTGTGGCTAAAAACCAGAGCACTTTTCCCGATTGCCGAGAAAATTAAAAATATTTCAACAGATAAGTTTCAATCCATAGAAGAAACAACCGATTTTTTAATTTCGGAAATCAAAAACTATCGTTTTTTGCGTTCCAAAGGTGTCATTGCCCGATTTGAGCGTGAAAGTTACGACGAATATCTGTCGTTTGTCAGAATCGGGAAAGGTTCGCTCGGCGGAAAAGCACGCGGCTTGGCGTTTATTGATGCTTTGCTCAAACGCAACAATCTGGCGTATAAATACGAAAATACAATTATTACGATTCCGCGAACCCTTGTTTTAACAACCGACATTTTTGAAGAGTTTATGGAAAGGAACGATTTGTACAAAATTGCCCTCTCCGAACAAAGCGACGAGCAGATTCTTGAGCAGTTTGTGCAGGCAAAACTATCAGACGAAACCCAAAAAGACTTGAAAGCAATCTTGAATGTCGTGAAAAAACCTTTGGCAATTCGTTCTTCCAGCGTTCTTGAAGATTCACATTATCAGCCATTTGCCGGAATATATTCGACGTACATGATTCCAAACTTAGAGGATAAAGCCTTGATGCTTGAGCTGATATTGAAAGCCATAAAGAGTGTTTATGCTTCGGTATATTTCAAAAACAGCAAGGCTTATATGGAGGCAACCTCAAATGTAATTGACGAGGAACAAATGGCAATCATTATCCAAGAAGTGTGCGGAACGGCTTACGAAGGTATTTATTATCCGACCTTGTCCGGTGTTGCGCGTTCGATAAATTTTTATCCTATTCCGCCGGAAAAAGCAGACGACGGCATCGTAGGGCTTGGGTTTGGCTTGGGGAAAATTGCGGTCGAAGGTGGCGTTACAATGCGTTTTTCGCCAAAATATCCGAAAAAAATACTGCAATTGTCTTCGGCAAAAATGGCTCTGCGCGAAACTCAATCTTATTTCTATGCGCTTGATTTGAACCCCGACAGCTTTAAAACATCAATAAATGACGGCATTAACATACAAAAACTGAAAATTAAAGATGCAGAACAGCACAATTCCATGAAATTTGTATGTTCGACCTACGATTACCAAAACGATATTTTGCGCGCAGGAATGCATCACAAAGGGAGAAGAGTCATTACTTTTTCCAATATCTTAAACCACAACTCGTTTCCTTTGGCTAAAATTCTGGAAGATTTGCTTGAGGTCGGAGAGCGAGAAATGAATACGGCAATAGAAATCGAATTTGCCGTAAATCTGGACAGACCCAAAGATGCGCCAAAGATTTTCAATTTATTGCAAATTCGACCTATCGTGGAAGTGAGCGAACAAGAATCTGTGGATATTAAAGATGTTGAACTCAAAGACACGATTATTTTTTGCAAGTCGGCATTAGGAAACGGGGAATTGAGAAACATAAAAGACTTTGTGTATATAAAGCCCGAAAGTTGGAATCCGGCAAAAAGTGTAGAAATTGCAGACAGGATTGAAAAAATCAATAGAAAATTTATCGAGACAGGAAGCAATTACATTTTGGTTGGTCCGGGACGTTGGGGTTCGAGCGATCCGTGGCTTGGCATTCCCGTAAAATGGGCGCAGATTTCAGCCGCAAGACTGATTGTTGAATCCGGACTTGAAAATTTTCAGGTAGATCCAAGTCAGGGAACGCATTTTTTCCAGAACCTCACTTCGTTCAGAGTTGGTTATTTCACCATCAATCCCTTTATCAAAGATGGTTTTTACGATTTGGACTATTTGGCAAAACAAGAAGTCATTGCAGAAGATGAATATATTCGCCATGTTCGTTTTCAAGCGAATGTGTTGATTCGCATCGACGGGAAAAAAAATATTGGTGTAATATACAAACCAAACTCGATTGAAAGTTAAAAATCGAAAGTTGTACAGCCCAAACCCTCGAAACGTGGAAAGGTGCACTCAGAAAATACATAAATCCGAGCTAAAAGCTCGGATTTATGTATTTTCTGAGTGCACCTGTTTTTTTGTAGCCCCAACAGGAATCGAACCTGTATCTATAGTTTAGGAAACTACTATTCTATCCGTTGAACTATGGGGCCTCTCCTCCTCTTCCTCCTCAATAAATAGGCTGCAAAAATAGAATTTTATTTCATCTTAACGAAATAAAAAAGGCTAAAACTCGGAAAATCGAGCTTTTAAAAAACAGCTTTTGCAATTTTTCTTACACTTTTTTCTGCCATCATGGTGTAAAAGTGAATTACCGGCACATTATGCTCTTTTAAATCGTTTGCCTGAAATATTCCCCATTCCACCCCAAGCGCGGCAACCTGTTCTTCTGTCTTACACTTGCGTATTTCTTTTGCCAAATCTTCGGGAATATCGGTTTTGAATATCTGCGGAAGAATCCTCAACTGATTTTGCAGTGTTATTGGTTTCAATCCGGGAACTATCGGCACTTTTATTCCTGCCAAACGACATTTTTCTACAAATTTGTAATACTTATTGTTGTCAAAAAACATCTGACTGACAATATATTCTGCTCCTGCATCAACTTTCTTTTTCAGGTAATAGATGTCAGAGTCTATGTTCGGAGCTTCTTCGTGTTTTTCGGGATATCCGGCAACACCATAGGTGAATTTTTCAGGGAAACGTGCCACTTTTCTTCCGTCAAGAAAATTCCCGTCGTTAAACTGATTGACCTGCTCGATCAGTTCTATCGCATAAGCATGACTTAATCCCTTCTGTTTCGGATATTTGTCTTTATGGCGAAAATCGCCACGCAGCAGCAGCAAATCATAAATGCCAAGAAAGTTCAAATCAATCAGCGCATATTCGGTTTCGTCTTTCGAAAAACCGCCACAAATCAAATGAGGAACAACAGTTATGTTGTATTTGTTCTTGATTGCAGCAGCAACGGCAACCGTTCCGGGACGTTTCCTCACCACTTTGCGTTCGTACAAGCCGTTTTGATTATCGAAAAACACCACCTCGTCTCTGTGAGAAGTTATGTTGATATATTTCGGCTCAAACTCCATCAAACGGTCAATGTTTTCGTACAATTTCCGGATATTGTTCCCCTTTAAAGGCGGCAAAACCTCAAAAGAAAATGCCGTTTTGCTGGCATTATTTATGTGATCTATAACTCTCATTTGTTTCCTTTATTTGTTTTGTTAATTCCCTCATGGCGAAGAGGCTTAGGCAAATTGACCTTATTGCTGAAATTTGTCTTGTCCTGAAATAAGTTTAGCCATAAATGAATACAAAAGTAAACTTTAAATGGGGCAAATGTCATTACCTAATGGTATTTTGATTGTTTTTCTGATTTTATCCTTGATAAGCAGTGCTTCGCTAAAATGAAAACCGGAAATCAATTTTTATTCGTAAAAAACATGTACAGAGCCTTTCTTTTCGGTTACATTTCCGCTGTGGTCTGTTGCGCGGACAAGGTAAAAATATACGCCTTGCGAAACTTTTCGATTACCAAATTTCGACTGTCCCCACCAACCTTTTTGTTCGCCCTTGTTCAAAGGTGCTATGCCTGTTTCTCCGTCCTGATCTATTGCTGTATAAGAGAAAATTTCTTTTCCCCAACGGTTAAATATTCTAAACTCAAACTTGTAGATATATTCGCTGCTTGCCGTGAACCAAAAACTCTCGTTGTTGCCATCGTTGTTTGGCGTGATGACGTTAGGCAACTCAATTTGCATTTCACACTCCGATGCATATGTTACGCTTACGCTGTCTGTGTATGTACATAAATTTGCATCAGTAACCCAAACGGCGTATTCTCCGTGCAGCAGTTTTTCGGTATCAAATATCAGAGTGCCGTCAGACGAATAAATGCTTTCGTTGTAAGGTTCGGTTCCGCCGGTGGTATTTATCGTGATGCTTCCATCTTTTATCCATTTGCATTCTGCCTCGGTGCTTGTTATTTCTGTGCGCAGCACTTCCGGTTCATGAATGCTGTAAACGCCAACAGCACAATGGTTGGTAAGCGTGTCGGTTATTTCAACCGTATAGCTTCCGCCTGAAACTTGTGTTATTTTGTTTTCGGTTTCTCCGTTCGACCATATGGTTCTGAAAACAGACGACGGATTTCCTATGATATTAATTTCTAAAGAACCGTTGCTATCGCCGTGGCAAGTAACATCGGTTTTGTTTTCTAACTCTACCCTCACAACTTGCGGTTCTGTAATATGAATTGTGTCGCTTTTTGTGATACAATTGTTTGCATCTTTCACAGCAATCGGGTAATCGTCTTCGCGCAGGTTCAAAAATATTCCTTCATTGTCAAAATAGTTGTCAATACGGTTGGAATAAACAAGCTCGCCTGTTCCTCCGGACGAATAAACATAAATTTTTCCGTTTGACAGACCGTTGCACGTTATGTCATAGAAACGAATCGAATCTACAACAAGTTTCGGAGGCTGAACAATTGTAAGCTCTTCGCTTGTAAGTTGGCACAGATTCTTGTCGTGAATATAGATTTGATAATTTCCCGCCGGCAAGTTATTAAATTCTCCGGTGGTGTTCGTAAAATCGCGATTGTCGATAGAGAAGTTTTTTTCTCCTGTTCCGCCGCTTACAGAAATAGACAATTGTCCCGACGAATCGCCGAAACATGTAAGCACATCATTTTTAAGGAATTTGCCGATTTGTAATTTTTCCGGCTCTGTAATTGTTACCGTATCGCCCGAAGCCATGCAGTGGTTTGTATCTTGTACAACAACATAATACGTGTTAGGAACAAGCGATGAGAATGTGTTGTTTTGCTGAAACGAATCTGCTTTTTCAATTGAGTATTCAAATTTCTCTTGTCCGCCCGAAGCAAAGATTTCAATTTCGCCGTTGTTAAACCCAAAACAAGTGATCTGAGAAAAAGCTACGCTATCAATCTTTACTTTGCTTGGCTGGCTCAGCAACACACTGTCGCCGTGCAGCAAGCAATGGTTTTCGTCAGAAACGGCAACATAAAAATTTGCTGCCCGAAGGTTTGAAAATTTCGACAAATTGGGAGTCATTGTTTTGGCAGAATCAATTGAGTAGGATAAAACACCTGTTCCGCCGTGAGCCATGATTTCAATTTCTCCGCTTGCATCGCCAAAGCATTTTTCAATGTTTTTTGAGCGTATTTCATCAATGACAAGCGCGCTTGGTTCGCTGATTGTCAATGTTTCTCCTGCAAAAAGGCACTCGCTTGAGTCTTTTGCAACAATCGTATATTTTCCCGGAGTCAGTTTAGTGAAAATACTGTCATTTTCTTGGAATTTTTTGCCTCCGTCAATCGAAAAATAGTAATCTCCGTTTCCTCCGGATGTGGTAAAAGAAATTTGTCCGTTGTTGTTTCCAGAACAATCAATATTTACACCTTTGTAATGAGAAATAACAAGCGCATCAGGTTGCGAAATTGTAATGGTGTCGGTTGTTTTCACGCAATTATTATCGTCTTTCACAATGCCCAGATATTTTCCTGCCCAAAGATGCTCGAAAAGCGGTTCTGCTTTTCTGAACGGAGTAGTATTTTCCAACGAGTAGTATAAATTTCCGCTGCCTCCTGTTGCAACAATTTCGATGGAAGCGGTCGAATCGCCGTTGCATGTTAAAACATCTTTGCTGACAATTTTTTCAATAATAACATCTACCGGATCAATTATTGTTATGGTGTCGCCGTATGCTTCGCATGAATTTTCGTCTTTGGCTACGGTAATGTATTGTCCCGGATTCAGGTTTTTGAAGCCTCTGTTTTCAGAATAGTTTTTCGCATCATCAATCGAATAAACAATATTTCCTGTTCCTCCTTCTGCATCGAGCAAGATAAAAGCATCGGCATCGCCAAAACAAGCGTTCCACTTAACCTTAGTGGTCGAAATTTTCAACTTTTCGGGCTGCGACAGATGTACGGTATCTGCAAAAGCAAGACAAGCGTTGAAATCTTGAACCGCAATTTTGTATTCTCCGACAGGAAGATTTTGGAACAATCCTTGATTTTCCGTAAAAATATTTCCCGCGTCTATGCTATATTGCAATGGTGCTGTTCCGCCTTTTGCAAAAATCGAGATTGTGCCGGTGCTGTCGCCAAAGCAGCCGGTAACAGATTGCGTAACAACAGAATCGACCACTAACTTCTCCGGTTGCGTGATTGTTATCTCTTCCGATTGTACCGAACACTTGCTTTGGTCTGTTACTGAAAAGCTGTAAATGCCTGCATTGAGTTCAGAAAATGTATTTTCTGCCTGAAAAACGAGATTATTCATTCCATAAGTAAAATTTCCCGTTCCGCCTTTTGCAAACAGGCTTATTTCGCCGTTCTTGTTCCCAAAGCAAGGGGAAACGTTTTTGCGAACGATCGAATCTATCTTAATTTCATCTGGTTGCAAAATCTGCACGACCGTATCTTTGGCATAGCAGTTGTTTTCGTCTCTGATTTTAATCGTATAATTTCCTGCCGAAAGGTTTTGGAAATGATTTTGTTCGGAAAATTTAAAATAATCGACAATGGCATACGAAAGCAGCCCTGTTCCGCCGGAGGCTTCAAGAAAAATACTTCCATCTTTGTATCCGTAACAGGATGTCGGATTGTAATCAATACGATCTATCTTGATTTTTTTCGGTTCTGTAATTTCAATTTCTCCTCCGTCAACAACACAATTTTTTATATCTCGAACCATCACGTGATAAATTCCGGCAGACAATTCTGTGAATTTATTTGACGATATTTTGAATGATTCGCCCTTATCAATCGAATAAAACCTTGTTCCTGTTCCGCCCTTTGTTTTGATTTCTATAAAGCCTTCCTTGTTTCCATTGCACGACAAAACATCTGTTTTCTGAATATCTGTTATCAAAAACTCATCGGGTTCTTTGATTTCTCTTTTCGAGCCGTATATTGCACAATTGTTTTCGTCTTTTATGGCAATTTGGTATTCTCCTGCGGGCAAGTTGTTGAAGTTTCCGTTGTTTGCATGCCAATGCTGTCCGTTATCGATAGAAAAGAGGTAGTTTCCTGTTCCGCCCAATGCCGATATGCGAATATATCCGGTAGAATCTCCATGACAACTTGAAACATTGGAAAGATTTATTTTACTGAAGATCAATGGATCCGGTTCGGTAAGATTAACATATTTCGGCGTAGCATAACAGCCCACAGAATCTTTTACAATAATTCTGTATTTTTCGGCTTGCAAGTTTTTAAACTCTCCGTTTCCTTTCTGAAATGTCGCTCCTCCGTTGATAGAGTAAGAAAGTGTTCCTAAACCGCCCTTTCCGACAATAGAGATTGCTCCTGTTGTGTCATTATGACAGCCTTCGATGTTTGTTTGGTTTATGTCAAGCTCGATTTCATCAGGTTCTTTTATGCTTATGGTTTCGCCGGACAAGGAGCAGCCGTAACTGTCTTTCACTTTTATTTGGTATTCTCCTGCGCTCAGGTTGGAAAATTCATTGTTGCTGTATTTGTACGATGCGCCGCCGTTTATCGAATAGCGTTTTGTTTTTCCTCCTCCCGAAGCGTATATTTTTATTTTCCCTTTTTTGTCTCCGTGGCAGGTGTTTACATCAACAGACAAAACAGAGTCGATAAGCATCTCTTCGGGTTCGGTAATGGTAACATTTTCAATTTCTGTTTGGCAACCGTATTCATTTTTTATCAACACTTTGTAATCGCCGGCGGGCAAATCTGTGAATCGTCCGCCATTGTCATGGAAAAGTATTCCTCCGTCAATGGAGTAATATATTGCTTCGCCTTCTCCGCGTGAATTTATTTTGATTTCTCCGGTTGCGTCTCCTTTGCAGCCTTTTACGTTTGTTACTTTTGAGCTTAATTTTCGGAGTTTTTTGACCGTAAAAGACGAAGAGCCTACATTGTTTACGTTTCCGCACAAATCGGAAACATAGTCTTTCAAGGAAAGTGTGTAGCTGCCCGGAGCAAGATTTTTGTTTACATGCACCGTGTATTCGCGCGAATATTCACTGCCAAGTTGGCAGTTTTCGCTCGTAACGTCGATAATGGAATACGTGTCGGAACTTCCCGTGAGGGCAAAATCTGAGGCAGAAACTGAATTGCACATTACATTTTCATTAAACTTAAGCCGTATTTTATTTGTTCCGCAAGGGTGAGTTTCCACGCTCATTAATTGGGGTCCTGAATTATCGATAATGCTTGCGTCAGAAGCCGAAAAATCAATACTGTAACCGTTTGTTGATTGCGACCAGTTTGAAACATAAAGCAAATAAACATGATCTTTATACACGAGAATATCGTCGTTCCAATACGGACCATTTTCCGTGCCGGGACCATTACAGTTTCCGGCAAAACCGCCTGAACTGTCGGAATTTGCGCCTGTGTATTTATTCCAATCGAGCAAACCCCAGTTGTTTGAACTCACCATGTAGTATTCCGGCAATGTTTTCAGATGACTGCATTCGCCGTATGTAATATCAAAAACTATCCAATCGAAATCATCTTCAATATTATGGGCTTCAATAACAAAACGAAGCGCTCCGGTATTTTGAGCCGTGAAAGTGTACCAAATTCCGTCTTCTTCGTAAGTGATACACTCATCGTATTTGTATATCTCGTCTAAATAGCTTCCTTCGCCCTGATAAGGATAAGGAGTAGGAATATCGTAATAAAGCTGACAAATGGGCTTTGCGCCAATGCAATCCTGAATGGTTGGTGCTTGTGCTTTGATTCCAACAACGAACAAAATAAAAAAAACGCTTAAATAAATAGTCTTGATTTTCATGAGATTATATTTTTGTATGTTGTTATTTAGAGATTTTTCGCCACCCCGCCTCTCGGACACAGCCCTCAAACAGAGGGAGAGTTGATGCTAAATGATTATGCCTCAGGCTGTTTCTCTGACAAATGTTAAACTATCAGATTCAGCAAAGATATAGAAAACTCGGCACACTAAACTATCTTTTTGCAAGATTCTTTTGAAGAAACCCTACAATTTTTTTGTTTGTAAATGTTTGGCAAGAAAGTACAAAGAGGCAATCGTCGGAGGCAAGAAAAAACAGCAATAATGTTCTGAAAAAAATCAATACATGATTATCAAAATCATTACAATGCGTATTTTTCCGGATATTTGGGTGTTACGGTTTTATAGACTTCTTTTATTTCTGTTAGATCTTTTTCATAATCTCCGGTTGGTTCAAAGATTTTTTTCACTCCTACATTTTTTTTCGCATAATCCATATAGGCAAGCACAATGGGAACATTTGCACCGACGGCAATTCTATAAAATCCTGATTTCCAATCATTAACTTTGCTTCGAGTGCCTTCCGGAGTAAGTGCAAGAATGAATTTTTCATGTGTGTTAAACCTATCCACCATATCTTGTACAAGGTTGTTTTTGCTTTGTCTATTGACAGGTATTCCGCCTAAAAGTTTGAGCAATCCTTTCAGCGGAAAAACAAAGAGTTCTTTTTTCATGAAAAATTTTGCAGAGGATTTCTCTGAAAAAGAAAACAATACAGCAAAAACAAAATCCCACTGGCTCGTATGTGGCGCGCCTACAACAACGCATTTGTTCAGGGCGGGAAAATTGCCTTGAATTTTCCAACCGAGAATTTTCAACAACAAATCCCCTACAAACTTTTTTATCATAGATTTTTAAAATTTAAGATTGAACACCGTTTCTGCCCCAAAATTTCGATTGGCTGCCGCTTTTTTGCAAAAAAATTAACGACACGAACATGATGCACACTTATTTTTTTCCCCTTTTTTTCGCAATTTCTTGTCGATAAGTTTTTGTTCGGTGCGTACACAGTAGATTTTCCTCTCGCGCATGGCTTTGCTTCCCCCGACAGAAGTGGACGAAAATTTCCCTTTGGGCTTGATGATTATCTGTATTGCAAAACCAAGCATTGCCAATGCTAACAATACTACGGTAATTATAAATAATTGTAAAAACATATTTTTATGATTTATTTTCGCTAAAGGTAACGAAAAAAAACGACAAAGGTTTCGTTTCTTTTGCTTTTTCTTTTAAATATTTTGTAATCGTGGCAATTATTTAGTATTTTTCAGTCGCAAAAGCGCGGCTTTAAGCTTTTCGCTTTTGTCGAAAAATGTTTTTGATAAGACCAACAGAGCAAGATTGGGTATTGAACTCATTTGATATAAATTTTAAAACAATTTTTTATAATGAATTTGAATGCTGATTTTTTTAAGATAAAACACAATAATATTGCTCCGAGCAAAGGCAAAATTTTGGTTTCAGAGCCTTTCTCGAACGATATGTTTTTTAAACGCTCTGTGGTATTGCTTGCAGAACATGATGACGAGCATTCCATTGGTTTTATTTTAAACAAAAGCGTTAATTTTTCTTTACATGAAATACTGAAAGATTTTCCGAATGTTGATGCCAATATTTCAATTGGCGGACCTGTAAAAACTGACACCATACATTACATACATACGCTTGGCGACATTATTCCGCATAGCATACATATAAAAGAAAATTTGTATTGGGGCGGCGATTTCACAGCTTTAAAACTCTTGCTTGAAGTAAACAAAATAAAAGAAAACGACATTCGTTTTTTTATCGGCTATTCCGGATGGAGTCCGAAACAGTTGAAGCAGGAAATTGAAAAAGACTACTGGTTAGTAAGCGAAATTTCCGTTTCGGACATTATGCAGAAAAAGAATGACATTTGGCAAATATCGTTGGAACAGCTTGATAAAAAATATCAAGTGTGGAAAAACTTTCCGGAAAATCCGTCAATGAATTAGCCTTAGATGCAAATTTCATGTTTTTAGACATGAGAACAAAAGACGACTACTGCGCATCTAACAGGCTGAAAATTTTGTGGTGATTTTTTAACGATTCGTTTGCTTTTATTTTTACCGACTTCACGCCTGCAAGTTTGGCGGCATCAATGTCGCGCTGCGAATCTCCGATAAACAAAGAGCGCTGTCTGTCTAAATTGAAACGCGCTATTGCTTTTTCGAGCATCAATGGCTTGGGCTTGCGACACAAACACTTGCCATAATCCTGATGATGCGGACAAAAGTAAATTTCTTCGATATGAATATCTAAGGCTTGCAGTTTTTCCGTAAAAATCCGATGAAGCAACATTACATCTTCTGCCGTGTAGATGCCTTTGGCAATTCCGCCTTGATTTGAAATTACGATAAAAATATAATCTCGTTTTTTACATGTAGAAAGAAACTCAATAAGACCTTCATTAAGCACAAAGTGTTCAGGAGAAAAGGTGTACTCTCCGCGTTCAAAATTTATAACTCCGTCTCTGTCGAGAAAAATGGCTTTTTGCATAATATGTTAAAAAAATAGTCCTTCAAAAAAAACATGAATCAACGACGGATTAAATAATAGCGGAAAGAAAAAACCAAATATTGCACCGTAGAAATGCGCATCGTGTCCGATATTATCCTGATTTTTTTTGCTCATATAATAGGAATATCCCAAATAAAGCGCGGCAAAGACAATTCCGGGAATCGGGATAAGCATGAATAGATATATTTTTTGCATCGGGGCAAAAAACACACAAGCAAACGTAACTGCCGAAACCGCTCCGGACGCACCAACAGCATTGTAGGCGTAATTATCTTTTTGTTTTACAAGAGAATATGAACTTGAAACAACAATAGCTCCAATGTATAAAAACAAAAAATAAAACGTGCTGCTGCCTAAAAACAATCGAAAATACATTTCGAGCGCCTGCCCAAACGAATAAAATACCAACATGTTGACAATCAGATGTTCCCAATTGGCATGTATAAAGCCGTGAGAAAAAAGCCGATACCATTCTTTCCTGTGATGTACTTGGTAGGCATTAAACATAAATTTGTGAAACAGCCTCCTGTTTGAAAAAGCGTAGTAAGAGATGAAACTCGTAATTGTTATTAATAAAACTGTAATCATTAAACTTGAAAATTATGAGCGTTAGAAAAATATTGATGCAAAAGAAACAAATTTGTGCAATATTTTAGCTTGCAAATTTATAAAATAATTGGCTTGTTTTTCTGCTTTCACATCAGGGCAAACGCACGAAATAAGTTTTTTAATTTTTACTGAAAACTTTAGTGCAGTAAATCAGTATTTTAGAAATTGCTTAAGATTTTATATGTGAAACTATTAAAAATGTACTCATTTAAATTTTTATATACATCAAATTTTGCTTGCTGTAAATTTGGGGTAGAAACATACAATCAGACGCATAGTATTTCGTTCTTACAGACACACGACAAATAATTGATTGAACAAGTGGGCTATGAGTGATTTATAAAGGACTTTTTCACAATTTAAAACATCTGAAAAATGGATAAAAACATGCTGATTGCAGACGCTGGTTCGTCGAAAACCGATTGGCGTTTGCTTGATTCACAAGGCAACATAACGGCGAAATATACCGAAGGCATAAATCCTTTTTACGAAAGCGAATCACAAATATACAGCAAAATTGCAAAAAGCGTGCTTCCGGAAATTGAAGGAAGTGAGGTTTTACGTATTTTTTATTACGGAGCAGGCTGCACCGCGGAAAAGGCAAATTTGGTAAAAAGAGCTTTACAAAAGCATTTTAAAAAAGCAAGTATCGAAGTGTGCGACGACCTTTTGGCTGTTGCCAGAGCCTGTTGTAAAAAAGAAGAAGGCATTGCTTGTATTTTAGGAACAGGCTCTAATTCTTGTTATTACAACGGAACTGAAATTGTTGAACATATTCCGTCATTAGGTTTCATGCTTGGCGACGAAGGAAGCGGTGCTATTCTTGGCAAAAAACTGATAGTTGCTTATTTTAAAAAAGCTCTGCCGACAGACATAGCGCATGAGTTGAATTATCGTTATTCCCTCAAGCTCGAAGAGGTTCTGGAGCGCGTGTATAAACAGGCTTTCCCCAATCGATATTTGGCAGGATTTTCAAAATTTATTTCGCAAAACATAAAACATTCTTTTATCCGCGCTCTTGTGAAAGAAAGTTTTGAGGAGTTTGTCAAACTAAATGTTCTAAAATACGAAAAAGCCGAATTTGTGAAAATCCATTTCGTCGGTTCTATTGCCAAAAACTACGAACAAATTTTGAATGAAGTATTGACAGAAAACAAACTACAAATCGGCATAAAACTGCAAAGCCCGATAGACGAACTTGTTAAATTTCATGCCGATTAATCGTGCTTGCATGGACGATATTTTATTGTTGTTGTTTTTTCGAGTACAAAGACTCCAAAATTGTATCGTATCTATCGTAAAGGATTTTTCGTTTAAGTTTTAATGTTGGCGAGAGTTCTCCGGTTACGGGGGTCCATTCGTCCGAAACTAATTTGAATTTTTTAATCTGTTCGGTTTGTCCAAGCGAGCGATTAAATTTTGCCACTTCTTTTTGAAATTGTTTCAAGACAACGGGATTTTCAATAAGCTCTTGATTGTCTTTAAACTCAATTTTTTCGCGGGAACACCAATCGTGCAAGAAGCTGAAGTTGGGCGAGATAATTGCGCTTGCATATTTTTGGTTTGCGCCAACCACCATCAGTTGTTCGATAAAATGCGATTGTTTAAGCATATTTTCTATGCGCTGCGGAGCAATGTATTTTCCGCTTGATGTTTTGAAAATCTCTTTTTTTCTATCGGTAATTGTCAAATATCCATTTTCGTCCATCTCGCCAATATCTCCGGTATGAAACCAGCCCTCTTCATCGATCACTTCTTTTGTCATTTCCGGATTTTTGTAATAGCCTTTCATGACGCAATCGCCTCTGGTCAAGATTTCTCCTTCGTCCGAGAGTTTTATTTCAACCTTAGACAAGGCAGGTCCGACAGTGCCGAAAACGGTATTTTCGTGAGGCGTATTGCCGCCGTAATTTACGGATATTATCGGCGAGGTTTCTGTAAGTCCATAGCCTTGATAAATCGGAATTTTTGCTGCCCAGAACACTTTTTCCATGCCTCGTTGCATTGCTGCGCCGCCACAGGCGATGAAGCGAATATTGCCTCCGACGGCATTTCGCCATTTCGAGTAAACGAGCTTGTCGGCAAGTTTTAGTTTTTGTTCGTAAAGCCAGCCGTTTTTTCCGTTTAGCTCATATTTGTAAGCAAGTTTCAATGCCCAATCGAAAATTTTCCGTTGGGCTCCGGAGCGTTTTTGCCCGGCTTTTACAATTTTGCTGAAGACACTTTCCAGCACTCTGGGAACTGCCACAAAACCATTGACTTGCAACTCGCGTATATTGTCGCCGATGCTTGCAATACTTTCTGCATAATAAAGACTAATGCCTTCATATTGATATACTAAATTTACCATTCGCTCGTAAACGTGCGAGAGTGGAAGAAAACTCAATGCGCGGTATCCTGTTTTGAGAAGATTCAAGGAATCTGTTGACAAAGCATTGCTTAATAAGTTTTTGTGAGAAAGCATAACACCTTTAGAAACGCCTGTTGTTCCTGATGTGTAAATTATGGTGGCTAAATCGTCGGGTAAGATTTGCGACTTTATTTCCTCAAGTTTTAGCTTGTATTTATGCCTGTTTTTCTTTCCTATCTCAAGAATTTCCTCCCAATTTCTTGCTCCTTCGACATGGTCAAAAGTATAAATTTGTGCGATATTCGGAATTTCTTTTATTAGAGAAGACAACTTTATGTAAAGTGATTTGTTGGCAACGATAAGTATTTTTGCATCGGAATGTGAAAGTACGTGTCGAAATTCATCTCGTCCAAGTGTCGGATAAACAGGAACATGAACAGCGCCTATTTGAAGCATGCCCATATCTATAAAATTCCATTCCGGACGATTGTTGCTTATGCTTGCAATTTTATCTCCGGCTTTAAATCCAAGTTCCAAAAGCCCGTAACTGAAATTGTTTGCAAAATCAATGTACTCATTAATATTATATTTTTGCCATGTTCCGTTTTTTTTCGCACAGAGCAAATCGTCGATGTGCGAATAGTTATGTTTTGCATTTTTCAATATATCAAAGATTCTGGTAACTTCCATAATTAATGCTGTTTCGTTAAAAATTGTTTGTAAAGCTCACAAGGGTTTCGTTGATTTGTAACAACACAATCAACGAAAATGTTTCTGAAGAAACACCCACAAATATATAAAAAATAAAAAAAACAGAAAACTTTCCCTTGAAAAAATAACACAAAGTATTGTTTGTCAGATTTTTGACAGGAAACTGTTCGTTTTTTGGCTAAAGCATAAAATTTGGGCAATTTTTGTTTCCAAATTATCGCCAAAAAGATTAGCTTTGCATTCAGACAAAGAAAATAATTTTTATTTCAATGTAGTTTAATGAAAAATTTACACCGAAACATAAAAAATCGTGATAGTTTTTTGATTTGACGTTTAAGCAACAATCAATCATAAACTGAAAATTAAAACAAAATAATTTTATCACTTTCATTATTAAAACATTATAAAAATGGAACTTCCTTTTATAGAGCCGTACAAGATAAAAATGGTTGAACCCATCATAAAAAGCACCAGAGAACAACGCGAACAATGGATAAAAGAAGCCGATTACAACTTGTTTAACTTGAAATCATACCAAGTTACCGTTGATTTGCTTACCGATTCGGGAACAGGAGCCATGAGCAATGCTCAATGGTCTGCCATGATGAATGGCGACGAAAGTTATGCCGGAGCATCGTCGTATCACGACATGAAAGAAGCAATTGCTTCGATTTTGGGGTTTCCTTACATGTTGCCAACCCATCAAGGACGCGCAGCCGAAAACGTGCTTTACTCTGCATTGATCGGGAAAGACGGCACAGGAATGGTCATTCCGGGAAATACGCATTTTGACACAACCAAAGGACACATAGAAGTGCGCAATGCACGCGCCATAGATTGCTCAATTGACGAAGCTTTTGACACAAGTTTGTATCACCCGTTTAAAGGAAATCTGAACCTTGAAAAATTAGAAGGCATTTTTAAAAAGTATCCCAAAGAAAAAATCCCGCAGTGCTTGATTACAACCACCTGCAACTCCTCGGGCGGACAACCGGTTTCAATGGCAAATATCAAAGCCGTTTCTGAACTTTGCAAAAAGTACGGAATCCTGCTGTTTATTGATGCTGCCCGATTTGCCGAAAATGCGTATTTCATAAAAGTACGCGAAAAAGGCTTTGAAAACAAAAGCATTAAGGAAATTGTAAAAGAGATGTTCTCCTATGTCGATGGCTGTACGATGAGTGCCAAGAAAGACGCAATTGTCAATATTGGCGGATTTCTCGCTTTCCGAAACGAGGAATTATACAAAAAATGTATCAGCTTCAACATACAGTACGAAGGCTATCTTACTTACGGCGGAATGTCGGGACGCGATATGGCAGCTTTGGCACAAGGCTTAGACGAAGGCACAGAGTTTTCTTATCTTGAATCTCGAATAAAACAAACAGAATATCTTGGCACAAAACTTAAAGAATACGGCGTTCCCGTACAAGAACCTTTTGGAGGACACGCCATTTTTGTTGATGCAAAACGCTTTTTGCCAAATATTCCAAAAGAAGAATTTCAGGCGCAAACCTTAGCCGTTGAGGTGTATATCGAAGGCGGTGTGCGCGGCGTTGAAGTGGGAGCATTGCTCGCCGACAGAGATCCTGACACACGAGAAAACAGATACCCGAAACTCGAACTCTTGAGATTGGCTCTGCCGCGCAGAGTTTACACAAACAATCACATGGATTATATCGCTGCCACAATTAAAAACGTCTTAGACAGAAAAGACAAAATCACAAAAGGCTTGAAAATTGTAAAAGAAGAGCCTATCATGCGACATTTTACCGTGAAATTAGAAAAAAAATAATAAAATGAAGGAAAAATATCCGATAGCAATTTTTAACGGACCGATTGCCACAACATGCGGAACATTTGTGCTATCGGATATTGCGCTTGAAAAGGCAAAAAAACTTTTGCTGGAAAATGACTTTATTTCGGCAATCGGACACGAAGCGACTGCCGAAATTTTAAGCCGTATTTTAAAACAAAACATCAAACTTAACCGAATTCAATATCATCAAAAAATCGGGCAAAAGTCCTCGTTTTTAAACTAAACCAACGCCCTCCCGAAGGAACTATATACAACAAAGAAGAGTTAGAAAAAATTGGTTACAAACTGCAACTATTGGAAAGGATAAAATAAACATGTACAGAAAAATATCCCAAGTTTGAACACGCAAATACATTTTTTTCAGGAAGCGAAAAAGCAAATGATGAAGAAAAAAAATTGGTATGCCTTATATACAAATCCAAAAGCAGAAAAAAAAGTATATGAACAACTAAAATTACAGCAAATCAAAAGCTATTGCCCTACGAAAATCGTGGTGAAACAGTGGAGCGACAGAAAAAAAAAGGTCGAAGAACCTTTGTTCAAATCCTATGTTTTTGTGCATATCGACCTGTCGGAATACGAGAAAGTAAGGCGTGTGAAAGGTGTTGTCAATTTTGTGTATTTTTTAGGCAAACCGGCAATCGTCAGAGACGAAGAGATTGAGAATATCAAGCAGTTTTTAAGCAAAGTTTCCCATGCCGATATTCGATTTGAAAACGAAGACAAAGTGCAAATTCAAGAAGGTGTATTGAAAAATATTGTGGGAACTATCGACAAACAAACAAAAAATACCCTAAGAATCAGAATAAACCAACTGGGAATAAGCCTCTACGCCGAAATAAAAAAAGACTTTGTCAAAAAAATAAATAAACCATAAAAAACATTTCGTTAGAATTGAGAGTTGAGAATTGAGAGTGTTAAGATGAACATAATTCGACTTAATTTAACCGCAATGAGCGCAAAGTTCGCAAAGAAGACACAACATAAAATAACGATTAAAGGAAAATTTAATGTAAAAATTTTCATTTTTTGCGCAATACTTTGCGTTCTTTGCGACCTTAGCGGTAAAAACTCTATGCGAAAAATTTCTCTGAACACTCCTAATTGAGAGTTGAAAATTGAAAAACTATAATTTTCTGATTGTGAGCATTTTAGAATACATAACAATTTGGTGATAAATTACTGATTATCAATTAAAATAACTCTCAATTCCCAATTTAACGGAGTATTGAAAAAGAAGAAGCTCAAAAAAAAATTTTTTTTAAAACCCTATGATAAAAACAGTTGAGTTGGTCAAAATATTTAAAACAGAAGAGGTTGAAACAGTAGCACTGAACCAAGTAAACCTTGAGGTGAAATCCGGCGAATTTATTGCCATTATGGGACCTTCGGGCTGTGGAAAATCAACACTGCTGAACATCATCGGGCTTTTAGACAATCCGTCGAAAGGCGAATTGTGGTTCAACGAGCAAGAGGTGTCGAAATTCAAGGAGAGACAAAGAACAAAACTTCGGAAAAAACATATCGGCTTTGTTTTCCAGAGTTTTAACCTGATTGACGAACTTACGGTTTACGAGAATGTAGAACTGCCGCTTTTGTATCAGAAAATTTCAAGCACAGAAAGGAAAACCGATGTAAACAAAGTGTTGGAACGAATGCAAATAGCACACAAAGCAAAGCATTTTCCGCAACAACTCTCCGGCGGACAACAACAACGAGTTGCAGTAGCACGAGCCGTCGTTACGAAACCTAAACTCATACTTGCCGACGAACCTACGGGAAACCTCGACTCTGCAAACGGTGAAGAAGTCATGAACCTGCTGACAGAATTAAACAACGAAGGTACAACCATAATCATGGTAACACACTCTGCAACAGATGCGGAAAAAGCCCATAGAATTGTCCAATTGCTCGACGGACATATTGTAACGGAAAACATAAAAAGAACAAAATCAGCACAAATTTTTTTGCAAGAAAACGAAGAAAATACGAAAATTTAAACCAAAGTATATCAATTTTTTATAAAAAACGTTGTACATTATCAATGCAAAAAGCTGTAATTAAGGATATATTCGATTTTTAATATTCGATTTTTAATATTCGATTTTTAATATTCGATTTTTAATATTCGATTTTTAATATTCGATTTAAATTTTATTAACATATGGAGGAATATGATTGGAAAGGTAAAACAATACTGATTGCCGAAGATTATGATGTGAACTTCACGCTTCTTCAGGCAATATTGAAAAAAACAAAAGCAAATGTTATCTTGGTAAAAAATGGTGAAGACGCTGTCAAAAAGGTTAAAAGTAACAAGGAAATAGATTTGGTTTTGATGGACATACAAATGCCGGCACTTGACGGATATGAAGCAACAAAACAGATAAAAGCAATAAACAGCAAACTTCCGGTGATTGCACAAACGGCTTTTGTAATGCCTAACGAAACGGAAAAACTTATTGAAGCCGGATTTGACGACTATCTTTTTAAACCTATTTTCAAGAAAAAACTTTTAAAAAAAATCAGCCAATTTCTGTCTTAACAAAGAAATATTCATTACGTATAAAAAAACGGACAGCACAGCTATGATGATACTTAAAAAGAACAACGAATTTTACAACAAACAAAAAACCTCCGGAGAATAAAAAAAATTTTTTATTTTCGTTCTCCGGTTTGTAAGCACAAGTTCAGTTCATAGCTATCAGGCAATATTTATTTATCATTTTACCAAACACATAAAACGTTTAGATAAAGATAAAACAAGAACGAAAAATATTCAAAACAAAAAGCTAAAAGCCAATAAATACTTTCAGCAATTTGTGATTTTGGTAAAATAAAAAACAATTACAGATAAAAAAGATTGTACCATGAATTTAACAATTACGAAAAAACTTATTCTTGGTTTTGTGATATTAATATCTGCAATGTTACTAAGCAGACTTTTTACTTTCAATACTTTTAGAGAAAATAAAAGAAAAATAGAAAAAGTAAGTACTATTTACACGCCTTCGGTTTACGAATTGGGGCATTTGTACAACCTAATCAGCAGTTCAAAAATGCTGATAAAAAATTGGGTGTTTATTGAAATTGCAGAAAATACGCCGGAAAAAAAGAAACTGAAAAAACTACCGGAACGTTTTGAGCATATAAAAAAAGATATTTTACCAAAAACAACAAGCTGGAAAGCAGAAGAAAGAGAAAAGTTCGACATACTTGTTACAAAAATCGAAGAGCAACTGTTTGTGAAATACAAGGAAATAATGAATAATTTATCAACAATTGAAGCCTACAAAGCAGAAACGAATTTGATGTATATCAGCATGCGCGTACAGGAAGGAGGCGATGTGATTGTTCTGATAGATGAAATACTTTTGTCTATACAAGAATTAAAAAATAAGATGAAAGAAAATGCAGAGGAAGCCACCAAAGACATAAAAAAGACTTATGAAAATTTTCAATTTTGGAGCTTGTTCTTAGCTTTCTCAATAGTTATTTTAGGGGTTTTTATTGCATTTTTATCCATACAATCGCTCCGAAAATCGATAAAGGAAGGTTTGCAGATAATAAAACGACTTGCATCGGGCGATTTGACCACCGAAATTGAGATAAAAACAAAAGATGAAATAAGTTTGTTGTTGGAAGATTTGAGAATTATGGTCGAAAAAATGAGAGAAATTATTGCTTTTGTCAGAAATTCGTCCGAACAAATAGCAAGTTCGAGTTTTGAAATGAGCAACAATGCACAACAACTTTCAGAAGGAGCGTCGGAACAAGCCTTTTCTGCCGAAGAAGTTTCCTCGTCGATAAAAGAAATGGTTTCAATTATCCAAAAAAATACGGACAATGCACAAGAAACAGAAAAAATAGCAATAAAATCATCAGAAAGCATCATCGACGGAAGCGATAAAGTTGTGGAAACGGTTCAAGCCATGAAAATAATAGCCGACAAAATATCTATTATTGATGAAATTTCGTTTCAAACCAACATCTTGGCACTGAATGCAGCCGTTGAGGCAGCACGTGCAGGAACACACGGAAAAGGCTTTTCTGTGGTTGCTACAGAAGTGAGAAAACTTGCAGAACGCAGCCAAACAGCAGCTAACGAAATAGATAACTTATCTCGCAAAAGCGTATCTGTTGCCGAAACATCAAAAAATATGCTCTCGGAAATTGTTCCGGATATCAGAAACACAGCCCGCCTGGTGCAGGAAATTACCGCATCAAGCAAGAAACAAAACTCAAGCGTAGAACATATCAACAATGCCATTGAACAACTGAACCGTGTAACACAACAAAATGCGGCAGCATCGCAACAAATGGCTTCGAGCGCAGAAGAATTGTCGTCGCAAGCAAAACAAATGCAAGATGCCATCGAGTTTTTCAAAGTCAAAGAAGACGGAGAATCTCGCCTGATGTCGCTACAAAACGATGCCGAAAATCAAACAGCAGAAAAATATATAGAAGAACAACTTTTTGAGGAAAAAAAACAGGAGGAAACAAAAACATTTGAAAAAAACAAAGAAATAAGCATATTTGATAAACCTGAAGAAACAACAAACTTTGACACCCCCCAAGAAACAACAAAGCTTGAAGAGCCCGAAGAAACAAAAACATTTGAAAAACCAAAACACAAAGGAGTTGAAATAAAACTGGATCCTTTTGATAATTTTGACGATGATTTCGAACGCTATTAAGCGGCTTGTTCAGATTTCATAAGCAGACCTTGGGTAAAGTCTGCGTTCGTTTTTTTATTTCCTGTATGGAAATTTAAAAATTATCCTCTATCTTTGCTCAAGAATAGAAAACTTAGAATACAGATTATGAAATCATTCAGAAAAGAACTTTGGTTTAACACCACACAACGACGCGAACTAATCAACATAACAAGAGAGATAAGAAACTGTGTGATTGAAAGCGGAGTTCAGGAAGGACTTGTCTTGGTAAATGCCATGCACATAACAGCAAGTGTTTTCATTAACGATGACGAATCGGGTTTGCACCACGATTTTGAAGTATGGCTCGAAAAACTTGCCCCGGAAAAGCCTTATTCACAATACAAACACAATTCGTATGAAGACAACGGCGATGCTCACCTGAAAAGAACAATCATGGGGCGCGAAGTTGTGGTTGCCATTACCAATGGAAAGCTTGATTTTGGTCCTTGGGAACAAATATTTTACGGAGAATTTGACGGAAAAAGAAAAAAAAGAGTTTTGGTGAAAATTATTGGAGAATAAACACTGAAAGTGAAGAGTTGAGAATGAATTGTATTAAATTGGAGGTTGATTTTTAACTATTTTTGCCAACAGGGTTCAAGTATAAAACTTGAACCCTGTTGGTAGAATTTACACACTTTATGAGATACGACCTTAAATTTTTACGCCAACAACCAAAATATCATCAATTTGGTCAAGTTCCCCTTTCCATTTTTTGTATTCCTGATCAATTATCTCTTTTTGCTGAAACATTGGCTTTTCGTATATCTCCAACAGCATTTTTTTGAATCTTCCGGTCATGAATCGCCTGTCGGTTTTCTGCCCGAACTGATCTATATAGCCGTCGGAAAACATATAAATTGCATCTTCTTCTTTCAATTTTATCGTTTGGTTGTTAAACGGTTTCACATTTCTCAAATAAATACCAATTGGCATTTTATCGGGTTTTAATTTGAAAATTTCGTGTTTTCCCAGTGCCGAATATTTTTTGTTTCTCACAATAAAAATCGGGTTGTTTGCACCGGAAAATTGCATGTTTAGGTTTTCTTTGTCAATGATACACAAGGACAAATCTATTCCATCTTGAGCTTCGCCTTGTTTTCCACTTTGCTTTAATGAGATAATTATTTTATCGCGCAGTTTGTTTAAAATTTCATTTGCCTGAATGACATCTTTTTTGTTGACAATTTCATTCAACAAAGCAATGCCCAACATGCTCATGAAAGCACCCGGAACGCCGTGTCCGGTGCAATCGGCTGCCACAATTATTGTTTTGTTCTTTTTTTGCGTTATCCAGTAAAAATCGCCACTTACAATATCGCGCGGTTTAAAATAAATGAAGTAGTCGTTTATTAACTTTTCAAAGTAGTTATCGCGCGGCAACATGGCATCTTGTATTCTTTTCGCGTATTTGATACTGTCTGTAATGGATTTGTTTTTTTTGGCAAGTTCTGTATTTTTCTGAACAACTTCGGCAGTGCGTTCTGCAACTTTTTGCTCCAGAATTTTTTTCTCGCGCATAAGCCTTTGTGTTCTGATTTTGATAAATGCAACAATCGCAATAAGGATAAAAAAGACACACGTGAGTATAAACCACCATGTTTTCCAGTAGGGCGGACTTATTTGAAATGAAAAAGTTTCAGGATGCTGATTCCAAACCCCGTAATTATTGCAGGCAATTACTTTAAACGTATAATTATTGGGGGAAAGAGCAGGATAATTTATAAATGTTTGTTGGGTTTCTGCGCGCCAATCGCGGTCGGCTCCTTCAAGCATGACTTTATACCGCACCGCTTTGGGGTTCGAGAAACAAATGCTGCTATAATCAAAAACAACAGAATTTTCCCTGTATCCGAAAGATAAATTTTGAATCAGATTGTAATCTTTCAAATTTACCCTGAAGCGTTTTATATGCGTTATCGGTTCGAGTGTATTGTGTTTTTCTGCCCCGATGTTGTATTTTGTAACACCTTCGGCATGTCCAAACCAGAAATTCCCCTCACGATCTCTGAATGACGCATTTTTTCGGGTTTCAATACCGGTAAATCCGCTTGATTCGTTGTAGCTGTAAATTTTGTCGTTTGTAAGGTCGTATCTGTTTATCCCGATGTTCGTTCCGATATAAATATTTTCGTCGTTTGAATTTAAAAGCGTAATATTATTGGCAAGCAAGCCATCTTTGCTTTTGATTTGTCGCACAATACTATTTCCGTTGCAAATAAGCACACCTTGTCCTTCCGTTCCAATCCATATATTTCCCCGTTTGTCTTCTGTGAAAGTTGTAGGCGTAAACTTTTTTTCATACGGAACAATCGTAAAAGTCGTATTTTTTATTGATGTAATTCCAAATCCCTTAGAACCAACCCACAATCTTCCTTTTGAATCGCAAAAAAGCGAAGAAATATCATTCCCTGCCAATCCCGAACCTTGTGTCAATATCTCTATTTGGTTGCGATTTTTATCAATATCAAAATAAATAAGCCCGCCGACTGTCCCGACCCAAAGTTTATTGTCTCTGTCGATTTCCATTGCGGTTACCAAGCCGAAAAAATTCCGATTGATTGTCGTATTCATCACAGAGTTGTAAATGAATCGCTTCTCTGTTACAGAATATTCCACAACACCGTTTTTTTCCGTAGCAAACCAAATATTATTGTTTTTATCGCCCTTTATATACAGAATTTTATCTTTTGTCAGGTTGTTTGCTTCAAGTGCCGAAATCGTATCGTGGCTGAATATCGCAATTCCTTTGTCTGTGCCAAACCAGATTTTATCATTTTTGTCCTGAAATATCGTCAAAACTTGTTCGCCCGGCAAGCCATTGTTTTGCGAATAGTGAATAAAATGCTCTCCTTTGAAAAGCATCAAGCCGTTTTCATTCGTGCCGATAATCATGTTGCCTTCTCTATCCGGAAGAATTGTCCAGATCTGATTGTCAATCAGTCCGTTCATTTTGTTGTAATTGCTCACAACATCGGAAGAAAGCACTGAAATTCCTCCGCCCCATGTTCCTGCCCAGACGTGTCCGTCGGGCGATTCGGCAAGACAACTGATGAAATTATGTGCAAGACCGTCTTTGTCGTTGTAATTTTTTACGAACCTTTTGTTGCTGTCGTACTTAAACAAACCGCCATTGTGCGTGCCGAGCCAGATATTTTTTCTCGAATCCTCAAAAAGGGTGGTTGTGAAAAAGTCAAGTTTTTCAAACTGATAAAACTCGAATTTTTCGCTTCCCCGATGCAAAATTTTTATCCCCACATCTGTCAGAAAAAACAATGTCCCGTCGTGTATTTTATTGATTGAAAACACCCTGTCGCTAAGACCTTCTTTTCCTTTATAATGCACCGTTTTTATGTCTTGTAGCAATTTTTTCTCCGGATTGATAAACTTCACAACGCCTTCGCCGTGTGTCGAAACCCAAATATTCTTGTCCGAATCTTCAACTATTGACGTAATATCGTCGTCAATCGTGAAAGAGTCAGCATTGAAAACTTCAAAATGAAGACCGTCAAATCGGCTAATTCCGCCTCCTGTATGTCCGAGCCATAAATAGTTGTAAGAATCAATATAAATTGCTCTTACGCCATTGTCTGCCAAGCCGTGTTCTGAAGTGAAATTCTTGAAACTAACACCGTCAAATTGCGAAACTCCACTTTCCGTTCCCAACCAAAGATAGCCTTCCTTATCCTGAACTATCTCATACACTTTCGATTGTGCCAAACCGTGTTTCACTCCGTAGTTGTTGAAATGATACGATTGGGAAAATGACAAGAAAAAATACGTCAATAAATATGTTGTTAAACAGAGTTTTTTCAGTTTCATAATTCCGTACCTTTCGTTCAAAACCTGAGTCTGCACATTCTCCAAGCAATAATTATTCCGATTTTAACGAAGCATTGAAATCAGAAGGCATTATCTTATAATTCACCAATGGGTTTAAATCCATTGAAAAAACAGAAGTTTACATTTTTAGAGCTTCCCGGAAAACTATTTTTTCTTGTTTGATAACGAATGCAATCAATCATGTTTTGATTAATAATATACAACTTCAACCTTCCGAAATTCTTTTTTATAACTTGTTATTTGTGTTTTCCAGATTTTTGTGTTAAAGCATTTTAGTGTTTTGAGTTTTTTTATTTCTCGCACAGCGCGCAAGTTTCCTACTTTTGTTGAAGAAATATTCAGGACTTTCAAGTTTTTGAGCGACTCAACACCTTTGAGGCTTTTTACTTTTGTGCCTGAGCAGTCTAAATCTTCAAGTTTTTTCAACGTTTTCAGGTATTCCAGATTGTCGATTTGCGTGTTTGAGCAATTCAGCGTTTTCAAATTGCTCAGTTTTTGCAAGGCAGACAAGTTGCTTATTTGTGTCGATGAGCAGTTGAGATCCGTCAAATACCTAAAATTTCGGATCGGGTCGAGGTTGGCAACCGATGTTCCTTCGATGTTGAGTTGCTTTAGTTTCCAAAAAATTTTCAAGGGATTCAAGTTTTTGATTTTCTTTGGTTTGTTTTCTTTTGTAACCCTCAGAATTTCAATATTACTAATTTGGTGAAGCTCTTCTTTGCTTGGTTTTTTCCCTGTTTCTATCTGTTTATTGATAATTGGTTTCCATGGTTTTGTATCTTTGTTTTTCCACCACATTTCGAGTTTTTGTGTTTGATAAACCACGATACAATTCGGGTGTTTCAGCATAAACTCGCGAATTTGCTCTTCTTTTACCGATGTATTATCTAAATAGAGTTTTTGCAGGTTTTCCAGCCTTTGTATTTCGCTTATATCGTTTACTGTCGTATTTTCGCAATTCAGAATTTGCAATTTTGTCATGTTTTGCAGTGCCTCAAGAGTGTTCAGTTTCGGATTGTTTCCACAGTAAAGAAATTCGAGCTTTGTGTTGTTTTTCAAGCCATCGAGCGAAACAAAAGATGTTCCGGAAATATCCAAAAAACGCAGTTTTTCCAGTTTGCTCAGTGCGTGAATATCGAGCAATTTCTTGTTTTTAACGTTAATAGAATCGAGCAAAACGGCTTTGTGCAGTTCTATTTTTGTCGGAATGTATCCGCGTTTGTATTCTGCCACAAAAATTTTCCGCCAATTTCCCGACATTGTTTTCCACCATTCGCGGAGTTCTTTCGTCCGATTCATCACCAGACAATCCTGTCGTTTTGTCATAAATTTATTTGCCTCGCTTTTTGTCACATTGCTGCTGTCGCAATAAATCCACTTCAGCTTTTTTAAGCCCAACAGTGGCTCAATATCCGCAATAGATGTTTTTTCAAGGTGTATTTCCTGTAAATTTTGCAGTTTTTTAATCGGCGATAAATCTACGATTTGCGTACCTGCGCACCTTAGTTTTTCCAGCGAAGTTATTTTACTTATTTCTGCAAGATTGTCAATAAGCGTATGATTGCAATTCAAAATTTTAAGCCCTGCAACTTCCTCAAGCCCTGAAAGTTGCTTTACTCTTGTGTTTTCGCAAGAAAAATCTTCCATATTGCTGAAATTCCGCAGAACGTCAATCGCCGAAACTTGCGTTGAACTGATGTCGAATTTTTTTATGTTTGTTGAATAGCGCAAGGCAGAAATATCACTTACCCAACTTCGTGAGATGTTCAGCTCCTTGATTTTTGTCAGGTTACGAATTGGTTTGAGGTTTTTTATCTTGGTGTTTGACAAATCAAGCTTTGTCAGCTCTGTAAGTTTACTTAATGGCGAAAAATCTTCAAAAAACTGATTTCCTGCAAGAGAAAGTTCTTGCATTTCCGATACTTTTTTTAGCTTTTTGTTTAATATTTCCGAGTCGATTCGAAGCGTATCTGTTCCTGTCAGAATGATAGAATCGTTAAAATTTGTAATATCGCTAAGGAAGAGCGTGTCGTTTATTGCGATTTCTTTTCCGAAAAAAGTTTTCCATTTTTGCGGCATTTTATTCCACCAATTTTGCAGGTCTTCGTCTTCGTTTAGTTTTATCGTGTAAATGCTTGCGATTTTTATTTCCTTGTTTTCGTCGTCAATATTAATCTCAACATACCTGACTTTGTTCGTGTTGATCGTATCTTTTTTAATGTTTCGTCCGGCAAGGTTTCTGTTCATTGTTACCAGCAAGTAAACCTGATTTTTTTCATTTATCGAATGCGTAATTTCCTGTATTTCAAAATTAAACTTCACATTTTTATAAAAAAACTCAATATCTTTCAGGTAGGCTTGCACATCTTTGTTCAGAAGCACTTCACGTTTTTCAACCAAATCGTCTTCAATTTGCACTTTTGCATTTTCAAAAATTTTAAGGTAACTTTCGTTGATAATTATGTCCTTTTCTTTCGGCGTAGTTTCCTTGCTGCCAATCATATTAAAAACTTGCTCAAGGTAATTGATCAGAAGTTTTGCTTCGTTTTTATAACTTTCCAACTCTTCGGTTGTCAGCTCTTTACTCTCTTTTTGAGCAACTGCCTGACTGCCAAAAAACACAAAGAACGTAACAGACAAACTTATCCAAAAGGCAAAATTTTTAATCATGGTGTATAATTTTAACAAATTGTTTTTTCTCGTCTTCCGTCATTTTCATCAGATTGGAAATAAGCCAGCCCGAATTGAAATCATGGCGGATAAATTCTGAAACCTCGAAATACCAGTTGTCGATTTGCAAAAAATGAAATTTTACGTGCGAAACGGTCTCAAATGTAAGATTTGATTTTTTTACTTCATAGAAAAAAATAGATAAAAAATCAACAAGGTAATCTTTTGCCGCATATTCTTGAATTATTTCAGTTTTCTCAAAAGCCTCGTGCAGGTTCATAAAATCCAATTCATGACTAAGCGGATGTAGAAACGGACCAATGCCTTCGACCTTTGTGTCAAAAAAATCATTAAAATACTCGAAAAATACATTTGTAATAACCCATTTGTAGCCGCTGTTTTCTTCCTCTAATTCCAAAAACAGGAGAATATTTTCCTCTTTTCCGTGAAAAAGAAATTTGCAAGAGGCTTCGGCATACCATTTTCCTGCATGAAAATCAAGAAATTTAGGAGCTTTGGGATTTACGACCTCTTCGACAAACTGCTTTTTCAAGTCATAAGGTATTTGCGAACTTTGATTATCAAATAAAATATCAATGTATTTTTTTCTTTTTTTGTTATTTCGATAATTGCGGTCTTCCGGATACAGGCGTTTCCCGTTTGCGTTTTCCTCGTGGTTGAACCTGCGGAAAAACTGATTGATTTGTTTGGTTTTGGCTCTCAAAATATTTTCATCTTGAGTCAATTTATTAAAATCTTGGCTTTTACCGACCAATGTTGCCAAACAAATAATAATGAATAGCTGAAGAAATCTCATTTTATTGTGTTTAATATTTTTGGTACGCAATGTCGTTTCTGCAAGCAAAATTGACATTTCCGTAAAGATATGAAAATTACGGATATTGCAAACTATAATCTGAAATTATTGATTTTCCCGTTTTGTTTCGGGTATTTTCGCGCCGAAATTTAATTTTTTTATCGAAAAAGTGTTAAAATATGTTAATCGAATAATTTTACTTTAAAAATTGCCGTTTTGCTAAAAAAAATAGCATATTCATGCTGTAAAATTTTAATATTTAATATTTCTTTAGTAACTTTATAACAATTTATTTACTTTAAACAAAAATAACTATGATTATAACATTCAATGAATTAAGACGATTTAAAGACAGCCTTCCCCATGGCACAATGCACAGAATTGCAAAAGAGTTAGCCGTACCGGTCGAGACGGTTAGAAATTATTTCGGCGGGTCAAACTACAAAGCAGGAAATGTCGTAGGTATTTCTATCGAACAAGGTCCCGACGGAGGTTATGTTCTTTTAGAAGATACGCGAATTTATGACATGGCGTTAGAAATTCTGAAAGAACAAAATTTAAACTAAATCATTGATTTTTTAACCCCAAAAATATCCGGCTATTTTGTCGGATATTTTTGTTTGCAGAAACTGAAGATTGCCGAAAAGTGGAAACAAAACAAACAGCACAACACAAAAATGAAGAAAAAAAGAAAAAACGAAGAGGACGAAAGCCGTTTCTGATTGCTGCTGTTGTACTATTTGTTTTGCTTTGCCTACAACTTTTTCTTTACTATTTTGCAAACCCTGTGTTGCGCAAAGCAATCCCATGGTATGTGAGCCGACGAAGCGCGGGTTTGTATTCAGTGCAATTTGCTGATGTTCAGATTATTTTTGGGAAAAGAGCCTTTCTGCTGACAGATTTCAAACTGATTCCAAACAAAAAAATATATGACTCCTTAGTAGTGAAAAACAAAATAAATGCAGCATTGTATTCAATTGAAATACCTGAATTTCAGATAAATGGAATAAATCCGGCTGCATTGTTGTATGATAATTCGCTGAAAATTAAAGAAATAAATTTTAAAAAACCGCAAGCCAACATCATCGGGCTGCCTCAAAAGGCATTGACAGATACTACAAAAAAATACGATGCCATAAACCAAGACTTGTTCCCTTTTATTTTGAAATACGTAGATCGCCTGAAAATAAACAAGATAAGTGTAAATAATGGATTTTTTGACTTCTATTACCACAAATCTGAAACACAACAAACTTTTCTGAAAAGTTTCACAATCGGATTGTACGGTTTTGATTTATCAGACAAAAAAAGCAGCACAAAAGAAATGCGGATATTGCATTCCGATGGTTTTGAGATATTTCTGAACGATTACCAAAGTCTATTGGCTGACAGCATACATATACTTTCTGCCGAAAGATTGCATGTCTCGACCCTGAAATCCGAAATTTATGCGAAAAGCATAAAGCTAAAACCTCGAACATGCAAGGACGGAAAAAGCGAAACCAAAGATTTGTTTGACCTTGAACTTCCTGAAATTAAAATTTCTCAACTCGATTTCACAAAAGCATTTTTTGATAAAAAACTAAAGGTATCTTCTTTAAAACTACCGAATTTGAAGATTAAATATTACAATAAAAGTCCGAAATCGGGAAAATTTAAAGTCGATAGCCTCAAACAAGGACTGAAAGCCAACGACAAACTCTACAACCTGATAAAAGGAAACTTACATTCTGTTGATTTAGACACATTTATTCTTGAAAATGCCTCGATTGACCTGTTTGAGCAAAACATGAAAATGCCGCAACTTTCGGCAAAAAGTTTTACGGTAAAACTCAAGGGCTTTTTTCTTGACAGTATGGCTGCCGAAAACAAAGATAAAATTCTATATGCCGATGATATTGAAATGGAAATGAACAAGTTCAAAATGAAATTGAAAGATGATTTGCATACGTTTAAATGCAAAACTTTTTCCGTTTCAACAGCAAGCTCGAAAATATATGCCAATGAGATTGAATTTTTTCCGAAAAATCACAGTAAAAGTTTATATAAAAAATCAAACTTTGATATTTATATTCCGTATTTGACGATTTCCGACATTGATATGAAAGCGATGTTTAACTACAAAAAATTGCCGATTCGTTTGTTGCACATAACCCAACCTATGCTGAACATTGTTTTGCAAAAGCCCAAAAAACGAAAGGAAAATACGAAACAGCCTTTTCTTGAGATTCTATCAAACTATTTCAAGCAAATAAATATCAATAAGTTCCGAATAGACAAAGGAATTTTTAACATCGAATATTTTTCCGACTCGACGAAAACAGGATTTACAAACGGGCGCATTGATATGCAATTGTCCGACTTCTCTTTTGACAAAAATTCTTCAACAAACGGGAAACGGCTCTTTTTTGCCAAAAATGCTAAAATTTCGTTTCAGGATTATGTCATGAAAGCAAATAAAAATTTGCATGTTCTCGAAATTGCTGATTTTTACGTTTCTACATTCGACTCTTTGGTAAGAATTGACGGGCTGCGTTTCAAACCTCAGAACGCGGAAAATTACAGAGCGCAACTAAAAAATTCGCCTCAAGATCAAGTTGTCGATTTTTCTGTCGAGAATATTTTGATACAAAAAACCAATATTGCAAAGGCTTATTTTAGCAAAAAAAGCAAGATTCATTCGCTGAAAATTGAAAAACCTGCTTTGCGTTTGTTGAAATTTACGGAAAAAACCGACGACAAAATGCTGCAAAATCGCGACAAAACAAACGCCTTTTCGTCGGAAAACAAAGATTCGATATTCTTAAACAAATTGTACACTTTGTCCGAAAAATATTTCCATTCCATAAAAATTAATGATTTCGCTGTCGCGAACGGAAATTTTCATTACCAAATTTTTGACGAATTTGACCAAACGAAACTTATTTTTGCCAATCGATTCAATATTCGCACGAACAATTTTTCTTTCCATAAGGATTCTTTGTTTAACGAAAACAATCCTCTTTTTTGCGATTGCGTGGCTTCTATCGAGCTGCTTGAAAACAAGTTAGAAATTGCGCATAAAATTTCTGCGTCGATAGCTTCGGTAGAATATACGAAAAAAAATAAAGGTTTTTTGTGCAAAAATGCTCGCATTTCGTCGCTTGGAAAAGACGACAAAAAAAATCGGTTTTGTTTGGAAATTCCGCTTTTTTCTTTACAAAACACGAATTTGCAAAAAATGCTTTGGGAAAAGAAACTGTTTTTCGATGCTTTAAAAATCAAGCATGCCGCGCTGAGTTTTTACAAGGCAAAAAAAAATACGGAAAATGCAAAAAGCAAAAGAACAGCGGATTTTCCTTCCAAATTAAGCAATTTTATAAAAGAGGCACAAATTGGGCTTGTCGATATTGATGATTTTTCATTGAAGTATTTTATTGCGAAAAATAAGCTTGATAATCCGACATTCAAAACAAAACTGAATATTGCAATGGACAGCCTTAATTTTGCTTGCCTCGACAATGATTTTGAATATAATTTTGCAACATTTGCGCTAAATGCACAAGATTTTGCGTATTATTTCCCTGATAGTTTGCATACTCTTTTCATCAAAAATATTACGAACAACAAGAAAAAAACGAAGTTTACCGTCTCTGATTTTCATATTCGACCCAAAAAATTTGCCGACGATTTTCAGCGTATATTTTACCTCAAACAAGCCGACAAATCGCTGATTTCAGATGTTTTTATTCCGAAAATTTCCCTTGTCGGTTTAAACATAAACTCGTTTTTTGAGCATAGAAAACTCGCGCTCGACTCCTTGTTTATGGATTCTCTTAACATAAATATTGCAAATTATCTTTCCTTGAAAAGGAGTAAGGATTCCGAAAAAATATTCGACAAATTGTTTCAAAAGCTGCGTTCTGTTTCGGTCGATTATATGAATTTCTCGAAAGGTTTACTTTCGTATACGGTTTATGACAAGGAAGATACACGAAATTTTTTTGTTGATGATGTTTCCGGAAATTGCCGGAATTTTTACATTGATTCTTTGTCGGTACACAAGGACAATCGCCTGTTTTATGCTGATGATTTTAAGCTGAAACTTAAAGATTATGAGTATGATATTCCAAACAGCTATTATCGGGTTTCTGCCGAAGAAATAGGAATTTCGTCAGCGCAAAAGCAAATGTATGTTGATTCGTTTTATCTCTTTCCTTTTGAGGATAAACGCAAACTTGCGTCGAAACTTGATTTCCGGCGTAGTTTCTTTGATTTTTTTATCCCTCAAATTCGCTTTGATAATTTTGATTTTTTTCGGCTGATAAATCATAAACAATTGCATATTGGCAAAACATCATTTGTAAAACCTGATATTCAAGTGTATAAAGATAAGCGGCTGCCTTTTAATTATACTTTACGCCCAAAAATGCCGTTGGAACTCTTGTACAATGCTCCGATTTTCGTTCAACTTGATTCTGTTCTTGTTGAAGATGCTTTAGTGTTCTACGAAGAACAAAGACCTCAAGCAAGCCGAACGGGCAAGTTTACGCTGGAAAAACTTTCTTGCAAAATGTTTGATTTCACCAATGATTCGGCAATTTACGAGAAAAGGCAGAACGCAAAAATTTTTGCCGACGCTTATGTAATGGGAAATGGACATTTGAACGTGAATTTTGATATTCCGCTCGGAAATCCCGATGGGAAATATTTTTGGCACGGCAATCTTGATTCAATGCAGCTTTCCACTTTTAATCCTCTGGTCGAAAATATTGCTTTTGTTTCAATTAAAGACGGCAATCTTAAACAAATGACGTTTGAGGTCGAATCAAGCAATGATACGTCAAAAGGCGAGATGAAGCTGTATTTTAATGATTTGAAAATAAAAATCTTGAAACGAGATTCGATAACGCAAAGTCGTGGTTTTTCATCGTTTTTTGCAAATCGCATTATCAAAAGCGACAATCCGCGAAAAAGTTTTTACCCGATTCGGGTTGGCAAAATATTTTATGAACGCAATATAAGTCGCTCCATTTTTCATTTTTGGCTTTCCTCGCTTGTTACAGGCGTGAAATCGTCTTTGGGCTTTAATTCGCGCGAAATAAAAGAAGAGATAAAAAAGGAAAAAGAGGTGCAAAAAAGGAAAGAAAAAGAACTTAGGGCAAACATGAAAGTGGAAAAAAAATCGCAAAAAATTGATAAAAAAAATACAAAGCGCATTCAACGGCATATGCGCAAATACAGAAAAAAAGATACAAATTGATACCGGCATTAAATAGTTTGCCAATTAGATTGCCAAACAAAAAAAACTAAACCGAAAATTTCATGCTCAGAAGTTTGTATATCAGTTTTGCTGCCAAAAAGTCAGGCGCTTTGTTGAAATTGTTCGGACATAGTTCAACGACATCAAACCCGACAATGTTTCGCTCGGAATTTATTCGTTTAAGCACGTCAATTACCTGATACCAAAGCAATCCGCCCGGTTCGGGCGTTCCGGTCGAGGGCATGATTGAGGGATCAAAAACGTCGAGGTCAAAAGTTATATAGACATTTTCGCTAAGTTGTGCAATTAATTTGTCAAACCAATGATTGTTGTTGTAAATTTCGTGGGCATAAAAAATGCTTTCTTTTTCAATGTATTGCAATTCTGAGCTGTCGAGGCTTCGGATTCCTACTTGGACAATTTTCCCAAATTCGCGCGCGCGTGCCATTACGCACGCATGGTTGTATTTTGAGCGGTGGTAAATTTGTCGCAAATCTGTATGCGCATCAAATTGCAGGAAGGTCAGTTTGTCGAAAACTTCGGCATGTGCTTTCATGCTGCCGATGCTTACCGAATGTTCGCCGCCAAGCACTACGACAAATTGCTCGTTTTTGAGATAGTTTTTTGTTCGACTGTAAACATCCTGAACCATTTTCGACGGGCTTAATTTCGTCCTGACCGGCTTGGCTGTGTGAATTCCTTTTGTGTATATTTCGCTGTTGGTGTCAATATCGTAAAATTCAAGATTTTGCCCTGCCGAAATAATGGCATCAGGACCTTTATCTGCTCCTTTTATCCAAGTGCTTGTTTCGTCGTAAGGCACAGGAAGTAAAACAATTTTTGCACTTCGTTCTTCTGTGTATTTCAAGGGAATTTCTCTTATGTCAAGAAAATTTTTTTTCATCTATTTATATTTTATGAGTGATAAGTGATGAGTGATGAGTGATTTTTCTTACGCCAAAGGTTGCTGCTCAAATTTCGCCCTTATAATCATGCCATTGTGTGTCTATTTGTTTAAAATTTCATACCAAGAATCAAGACATCGTCAATTTGAGGATTTGTTCCTCGCCATGAATCGAATTCCTCTTCGAGGAAGTTTTTTTGCTCGTCAATGCTGTATTTTTGTGCATTTAGAAGTGTTTTTCTGAATTTTTTTCCCAAATATTTTCGTCCTTTCGGACCTCCAAACTGGTCGATATATCCATCAGAGAAAGTATAAACCGTATCGCCGGGTTCCAGCTGAATTTCATTTTTTGTGAAAGGCACAGATGTTTTTTTTCCGTAGATGCTGGCAGGCATTTTGTCGGGTTTTAGCTGAAACAGTTCGTTTTCTCGCACAATATAGCAAGGGTTGTTTGCGCCGGCATATTGCATTTCGTATGTTTTTAAATCAACAATACAAACAGCAATGTCCATTCCGTCTTGCGGTTCGCCTCTTTTTCCGGTTTGGCGCAAGGACGTAATAATATATTCGCGAAGATAATTCAGAATTTCGTCTGCCTGCAAAACTTTGTGTTGATTAACGATTTCGTTCAGACCTGAAATGCCCATCATACTTAAAAATGCGCCGGGAACTCCGTGTCCTGTACAATCGGCAACTGCAAAAATCAATCGGTCTTCTATCCGCGAGTACCAATAATAGTCTCCACTTACAATATTTTTCGGACGATGCAAGATGAAAGATTTTGTTCCTTCGTTTTCAAGCAAATCTTTGTATGGAAGAATCGCTTTCTGAATCCGACCGGCATAGTGTATGCTGTCCATTATTTCTTTCCGTTGCTTTTCTATTTCGCGTGTTCGTTCTTCAACCTTCGATTCAAGAATTTCTTTTTCCCTTTTGAGTTTTGCTGAATGCATTTTTACTGCCAATATTATGAGCAGGATAACAATACAGATTGAAATCCCTATAAACCAGATTGTTTTCCAAAATGGAGGATGAATTACAAACGGGAATGTTTGTCGAAAACTTTTTTTGTTAAATATGTTTTTTGCCCTTATATACAGCGAATACGAACCTGCAGGTAAATAGTCTATTTTTATTAAATTGGTATTTGTCCAGTTTGTCCACTTGTTTGAAATCCCTTGAATAAACCACTGGTATTGAATAGACTCTTGTTTTACATAAAATGGAGCAATCACCTGAAATAACAATGGATTGTCTTTAAATTCTTTGTATGGTATTTCAAATCCTTTCAAAGGAAAAATCTCTCCGGAAGAGTTGCTCACGCCTTTTATGAAAACATCGAAATAGTAGTTTGATAATTTCCCGGCTTCTTTGGTAAGAACTTTATACAATGAATTGTTTCCATCTATGACCCATAGGTTTTTCTGTTTATCCACATAGATGTCTTGAATGTCGTCAAAAAGGTTGAAATAGATTGTATTTAGCGAGTCAATATCGTTGCGTTCGGTGAAATAGTCCCATTTTTTTCCTGAATTTATCCATGTTATTTCGTTTTGCGATTTTATGTATTTGACATAAGAGTCAAAATCATCTGAAAAGAAACTTTGCTTTTGTACAATCTCTTCGGTTTGTGCATCGCAATATTTTATTCCTGTTGACATGAAAAAATACGGTATTTCATCAATTTTCCGTACAGTGATTTGTTCGGAATATTCATTGTCGAAAAAAATAGGTTGCGTCGAAATCGGCATATTTTCAGCATCTAACTCTATTTTATAAGACATATTCTCGCATCCGAGCCATAGTTTTCGGTCTGATGTTTCAACGATTGAATATACGCTTTCGGTTATTTCGTTGAAGTTTTCATCAATTTCCCACGTTCCGTAATTGAAAAATATTGAAAATAAACCTTCGTTTGTTCCAATAAAAAAACGGTTTGCTTCTTCCGACGGCGAAATACAATTTACATACTGTCCTTTGATTACGGGCTTTACTTCTTTGTCGATTATTTCATAAATTCCTGTATTGGTTGCAACCAAAAGTCTGTTGTTGAATTTTACAATTTGCTTGCATTTTTCTTGCAAATTTTCGATCTTCTTAAAGGCATAGCCTGAAAATTGTAAGGCTAATTTTTTTTGTTTCTCAAATATTTTCCTGTAACTCACCTTTTTTTCTACAATGGTTTTTGTTTTGGTTTCTCTTTTTTTTCTCTTTGTTTTTTCTTTTTTTCTTGTTTTTTCGGGTTTTGGCTCTTCCTTTTTTTCCGATTTGAGTTTGTCTCTAAGTTTCCTGAACCAGCCTTTCTTTGGTGTTATTTGTTCGTTTTTTTTCTCTCTTTTTTTCTTCCTCTTCTTTTTTTTATGTTTAACAGGCGATTTCTCAATGACTTCTCGTGGGACGTGTTTTATAAATTCTCTCTTCACCTGCACAATCGTATCAATCTCTTTCATCTTCTGAACCTCTCCAAGATAGAACAAGCCTTCGGTAGATGAAACAAAAATAGTGCTGTCGAAATCGACTATCGAAATCAGGTTTCCTTCCAGTCCGGGATAGGTGTCGTAGGTTTTTATTGGCAATGAGAAGTTTACCCTTGACACGCCAAATTGATGCGACAACCATAATCCTTTATTCGCATCAACTCCCATTGAATAGATTTCGTCGTCGGGCAAGCCGGTCTGATAGTTGATTGTGGTAATGGTTTTGCCGGTAGCTTTATCAATAATCAAACAACCGGAAGTCAGCGTCGAAACGGCAAATTCGTGTTTCGACAATTCAATTCCGCCAAAAAGAACGCCTTCGTTTACAAACGTTTGACCTTCAATTTTGTAGTTTTTAATTTTTTTCCCGTCAAAGAGATAAAGTCTGTTTTCTGTAGTTCCAAGCAAGCATTTTTCTTTGTCAAAAGGCATTGAAAAAGTAATTACACTTTGCGAAAAATTGATTGTATCATCAATAAGATTGCAATAAGCCGTATTTTTCCCTTTTTCGTAGGCAGGCTGTTCCGATTTCAGGTTTTCAATGTTCGTTAATCCCAAAGATTGCACATGTACGTAAACCTTGTTGTTCAAAGAAATCAAACCGTAAAAATCCTTGTTTTTTTTGGCTTGCCATTGCTGAGGGTTGTAGTAATTGTCGAAAGGGAAACACACAATTTTTTGGTTGCTAAAGAAATAAACATGGGTGTCGGTAAAGACAATATTTGCAATTTCGCCTATTTGAAAAATTCCGTGAGACAGTGATTTGTACGAATATACACCTTTTTCGTTTTTCACCAAATAGCCAAAATCTTCGTTTCCGCCGACAAAAATTTTTCCGCTTTTGGGTTCTTTTCTCAAAACAAACGGAAATTCGGGCATTCTTATCACGCCCCATTCTTTACCGTCGAAAGTCAATATTCCGCGTCTGTTTGCAAAAAGCATCACATTGTTATTGTCTTGAGTAATCGACCAATTTTGATTGTCAAATGCTTTCGGGCTTGTAAAATGCGAAATGTGAGGATTGCCGACTTTGCCGTTTTGATACCAACTTAACCAGCGTTCGTTTTTGTTTATTCGTACAACAGAGTCGAGTTTTTCGTCTTTTGCAACAAATAATCGGGTGTTTTCTGTGAATTTATTGGTAAAATCTTTAATGTCTGTCTTATCACATGAAACAACGAATAAGACTATTAATATAATTCCTACAAGTGTCTTCATTTTGTCGCTTCCGAGCAATATTGTGTTAATAATATCATGCTGTGTTTGTGTATTTATTCGGAAATCGTGGTTAATATTAAATTTCCTGAATTATACTCTATATTATATTTACAGTAATCATGCCAAGTATCAGCACTTCGTTAAAATGAGAATGAAGAATTAAAAATTAAGAATTATGTCGCTTTTTAGCTCTTAGTTTTTGGCTTGTTTTAACTGTAAAGTTTTTGTCTTAGATTTGATTTCCCAAGCTCCAAGCTGTTTTTAATCAGAGAACCTTCGTAATTTTGCAACTTTTTGATTGTAAATATTTTAGAATTTATGTTGATTCGATTAAAAAGTGTTGATTATCAGCAATATAACTCTTAATTCTTAACTCTTAATTTTAACGAAGAAGTGTTCTTATATAATAAACGTATGTTTTTTACATTTTAATATTCTCATTGGTATTGCTTTTATTTATAGTTCATTATATTTGTTTCTATTATTTTTGTATCTTTATAATAAAATTTGATAATTTCCTGAAAGTTAAAACCATGCTTTGCCATGTTCATTGCACCTTCTTGGCACATTCCAACGCCGTGTCCGTATCCTCGTCCTTTTAGTGTTATCTGCTCTTTTTCAGGAACAACTGAAAAGAATGTCGAGCGCAGTTTCCAGTTTTTTCGTAATGTCCGCAATGAAATTTTATTGCCACAGGCTTTATAATGCGTTTTTCTGTTTTTTTGCGAAAACGCCAAAAGCTCGTTGTTCATATTTTCGGGAATTTGAAATCCGTTTTTGCGCAGATATTTTTTCCATAGATTGCTTGGAATTTGTTTTTCCCATTTTGCTTGTCGTGTTCTGATGCAAAAGGTGTCTTTCGTGCTTTTCAGGTAAGATTTTGGCACGCCCCACAAATCTTCAACAGCCATTGTCTGCCCGCCGCAATTGGCACTGAAAACGGCATCGATCAAAGCCGAATCTTTGTCGATAATTATCAGGTTTTTTGTTGCCCGAACAGCTTTTAGTATATCCGGATTTTTTGCGCTTCGTCCTTTGAACGCCTGACAATCGACATTGTCGCAAAGTTGGTAAAACTCGCCTTTGTGTTTGTTGATATTACGCAAGGCGTAGGTTCGGCAGATGGTTGCCTGCGACTTGTAGAACTCAAGAATGGAGTTTGCGCCGGTTTCGGCTTCGACAACGCCGGCAAGATATTTTGAAAAATCAAGGTCGTTTACCAACAGCAGATTATCGTTAAACACCCTGACTTTTAGCAGATCGTCGTATTCTCTTGCAGGCAAATTCGGTACAGTGGGTTTCAGGCGAAAAATCCGGAGCGAATCCATCTTTTTCTTCGCAAAAATTCTTTGCCAAAATCGCGGAGGCAATTTTTCGATGAAAAGTTTGTCGAAAAGACCAATTTCGCCTTTGCCGTCAAAAACTTTCACTTTGCGTCCTTCTATGCTTAAAAAAACAGGACGCTTCGAGCTAATTTTGGCAATTTTTTTCCCTCCCAACCTGATGAAATATTTCCCTTTGACAGGCTCGAACAAAACTTCTTTTATCTCTTTCTTGTAGAACAATCCGATATTGATGTTTTGAGCGCATAGCGGCTGAAAAAAAGAGGACAAAAAAACAAAAAGAACAATGCCGATTTTTTTCATTATGTTTTTAGTTTTCATGAACAACTCCGAGCCTTTCGACAATTTTTTTTGCCGCTCTTTCCGATGCTCCGGGTTTTCCTAATAATTTCCGAATTTGTGCATACGAAATTTTCATGGCATTTCGGTATTTTTCGTCGTACAACAATTTATCAACTTCCGTTTCCAAATTCTTTGTTGTGAGCAAATGTTGAATAAGTTCCTTGACAACTTCTTTGTTGAGAATAATATTTACAAGAGAAACAAATTTTATATTAAACAAGTGTTTGCCAATCCAATAGAGTAGTTTCCCGCCGAGCATTTTATAACACACCACTTGAGGGATATTCAAAAGCGCAGCCTCAAGAGTTGCCGTTCCGGAATTGACCAAAGCCGTGTGTGAAAAATTGAGCAGTTCGTATGTTTCGCCAAACAGAAGGTGAATATTTTTTTTTGCAATCAGTTTTTGGTAAAATTCAGGAGCTATTCCCGGAGCTGCGGCTACGACATGTTCAAAATTCGGATATTTTTCGGCTATTCGCGTCATGAAAGGGAGCATTTTTTCAATTTCTTGTTTTCGGCTGCCGGCAAGCAGGGCTACAATGGGTTTTCCCGATAGTTGATGTTTCTCAAGGAATTGTTCGCGTGTCGGGAAATCTTTCTTTTTTTGTTCTAAAGAATCTAAAAGCGGATTTCCAACATAGTTTACTTTGTAATCGAATTGTTCGTAGAATTTTTCCTCGAAGGGGAAAATAACGTACATCTCGTCGATATATTTTTTTATTTTCCAGCCTCGTGATTTTTTCCACGCCCAAATCTTAGGTGAAATATAGTAAACAACTTTTATGCTTTCTTTGGAGGCAAATTTGGCAATTTCCAGATTAAATCCCGGATAATCAATCAGAATCAGGACATCGGGTTTGTGTTCGATTAGGTCTTTTCGGCAAAGCGCAAAATTACGCCTAATGGCTTTGAGGTTTTTCAAGACTTCAAAAATGCCCATAAATGCCATTTCAGAATAATGCTTGACCAATGTGCCGCCTTGTTTGAGCATTAAATCTCCGCCAAAAAAACGGAAAGTCGCTTGCGAATCAAATTTTTTTATGTATTGCATCAGGTTCGATGCGTGCAGATCTCCTGATGCCTCGCCGGCAATTAAATAATACTTCATTGGTGTAAAATTTACCTTTTCGTCTCGTAATTCCCTCTTGGAGAAGAGGGTCAAGGAGATTGACCTTTTTATATCATTTTTTCTAAAAATCAATCCTCCGAATTCCCTTTTCTAAGAATTTTCATTCCAATTCATCATTAACCATTTAACGAAGTGTTCATTTAAAATTTAATAAAAATAACCAAGAAAGTGTAAACAAGGGTTGCCAGAATGACACCTCGCGCCGAATAATAAAGCTCAAATTTGAGGAATGCAAAAAAAGCAAGCAAATTTGGCAATGCGCATAAACTCAACACACTGGTAAAAATGCCATAAATTACCATTTCTCTGTAAAATGCTCGCAATGAGTTATATTTTTCTATGTTGAACAGATAGAAAATAAAAATACTAATCAGCGGAATAAGAATCCCTACAAGCAGCCCGAGTTCTACTTTGTTGTATTTTAATGTTTTTTTCTTTCTCATTGTGTTTAGCTGTTTAAATCCCAACGATTTAAGGTGTTTATCTCGTCATAGTCTGTCAAATCTATTTTTACCGGCACAACAGCTACATAATTATTCTCAAGTGCCCATGTGTCAGTGTCTTTTGCTTGGGGTTCAGAGTTTGAATATCGTCCTGTGAGCCAATAGTAAGTTTTTCCGTGTGGGTGAATGCGTTTGTCAAATTCTTCGACCCAACGTCCTTTGGTTTGTCGGCATATTTTTATGCCTTTGAGTTCATTTTTAGGGATATTTGGAATATTTACATTCAAGCAAACGCCTTTTTTAAGTCCGTTTTTTAAGATCTTTTCTATGATAATTTGCACGAAGTGTTTTGCCGGTTCAAAATCAATATCTTCAGCATGATCGGTTACCGAAAATCCAACCGCAGGAATGCCATTTATGCAGCCCTCGATGGCAGCAGCCATTGTCCCTGAATAAACTATATTTATTGCTGCGTTTGAGCCGTGATTAATTCCGGAGACGATGAGTGTTGGTTCGCGATCCAAAAGCATTCGTATTCCTATTTTTATGCAATCAACCGGAGTGCCGGAGCAGGAATAGATTTTTACATTGTCGTATTCATTCATTTTTTTGTAAAACAAAGGCTGCTCAAGTGTTACGGCATGCGATTTTGCCGAATTGCTTTTGTCCGGAGCTACTACTACGATGTCTCCAAAGGGTTTTACTACTTCGATTAATGCGGAAAGTCCTTTGGCGAAAACTCCGTCGTCGTTGCTGATTAAAATTAGAGGTTTGTCTGATTTCACTGTCTGCTTTTTTATATGTTTTTGTACTCTACACGGCATTTTTTGCAAATTTCTTTCGTTTTCGGTTTTTTTCCCGCGACCCTGTCAGGGTTTCAAACCCTGACAGGGTCGCGGGAAAATTTGCCTCTGACTTACTTTAACTGCAAATATCAACACAAGGTATAAAAAATGTCGTGTAGACATAATGTTTTTGATGCAAAAATATAAAATATTTGGGCAGTGGCATTGTATTTTTTTATTTATCCGGTTCGTATCTTCAAAAAAAACTTAGCGAGCGTATTTTTTTGGATTTCTTGCCATGTTTCATGTAATTTTTTAGGGATAAGCTACGTTTTCATCAACAAGTTTATGATGGTTTTCTGCGTTTTGAACATCGCTTTCGTCAATTTCGTGTAGTGAGAATCCTGAAAATAATAGGAGAAAGAAAAACAAGGCGACTATAATAAGATGAAATAATTCTTTATTTTTTTTCATGTCAAAGTGCTTTTAATGAGTTAGATCAAATTTTAACACATCAAAAATTATGCCGTAGCCTTCGTTCCGGTATTTATGTTTTTTTGTCTGTGTTTTGCCAAACATGTCTGTAAGTTCAAATAAAAATTGCAAGATGTCGATCATGAAACAATTTATGAATAGATTTATTATCAGACACATGAAAGTGTAATTACAATAGAGCGAGAAATAAAAGGCTTTTTTCAATTTAAAACATAATGAAATATAGAAAGGAATAGTTATCTTTGAGATTTGTTTTGAATTTTGACAAATATTGATTCTCCTTTTTTAAGAATCTGATTTAAAATGCATATTTTTATTAAAAAAAAGAAAAAAACTGTAAGCAAAGTAAATACGATAAGAAAATAATCACTTTTATAAAACACTTTAACAATGAGAAAAATAAGCGGTTTTTTAGCATTTATACTTTTGATTTCATGCTCAAATATCAATGCACAAATTCCTGATAAGGCAAAGTATTTGCAGTCAATATTTATCTACAACTTTATGTTGAAAATACAATGGCCTGATGCTTACCGAACGGGCGATTTTATTATTGGCGTTATTGGCGAAACGAGTTTAAAACCTGAGTTAGAAAAACTTGCTGCCGGGAAAAAGATGAATAATCGGCATATTGTAGTCAAGCAATTCAATAAGGTAACGGACATGACACCTGTGCATCTGCTGTTTATTCCTGCAGGCGCAAAAAGCAAAACCCTTTTAGGCGAAGCCATTAAGAAAATCGGGCATCGACAGGGAACTTTGATTGTTACCGAACAAGAAGGAATCTTGAAAAAAGGAAGTGTCATAAACTTTGTGTTGCGCAAAAATAAAATCAGGTTTGAAATAAACGACGCGGTTGCCGATAGGTATGGCTTTAAAGTCAGCGCATTGAAAAAATTCCTTAATTAAGTCAGCCCTTTTGCAACTTGCTGTATAAGCCCGTTTCAAAATGCAAGGCTGCATGAGTAATAAGCGGAAAAATAAACATTTTTCTTTTCCTATTCTCAAGACAACGCGAATGTTTGACGAGCTATTGCTCTAAGGAGTAAGTCGTTTTTTTTCGGACAATAAATTCAAATCTCATGAAAACAAGTAATACTACTTTACTCATTGCAATTTTTCTATTCATTCTGCTGAATTGGGCTTGCAACGAAAACAAAGCAAAGAATGAAGAGAAAAAAAGCCATGCTGAACAACAAACAGCGGTTGATAAAACCAACGACGACGCAAAAATAGGCTGCGATTTACTTACCTATGACTTGTCTATCGGAGAACTCATGGAAATAGATGTTGTAGATTCTTTAAATGTTGAATACGAACCGACTTACGAATTGTCTATTGAAGATTTGATGCACCTTGAAATTGTGAAAGAATTGAGGATAGATACAGGACTGAAAGTAAGTTATGAAATACCTTTGGAAGATTTGATGAGAATAGAATTGCCTATTCATCAGAACTGCAAAAAACATGTCAAACCTACTTATGAAATGTCGCTGAACGGATTGTTGGAGTTTCAGATTGAAAAAGAGTATAAAGTTATTGACAAAGTAGATCTTACATACGATATTTCTCTTGACGGATTGATGGAAATAAAAGTAAAAGATCTTAACGACAAATAAGATTTCTCGCTATATGGAAGTCGGAAGCAAAAAGGAGAAAACCTAACAGCCAAAATATAAACACATGGAAAAATTTTTTATCGAAAAAAATATTTTGTAACTTTATCTGTTGATGCATGAAAAAATGTTGTTTCGGTTTTGTCTAAAAGTTTCATTATGGAAGAAAAAAAAGTTAAAGAATTGGTTTTCAGAGTAGCAAAATTAATGAAAGAAAACAAAAAACTTTCAAACCATGTGAAAGAACTTGCGTCTGCCAATGAGAAAATAACCGAAGAGAAAGAAAGACTGGAACACATTATCGCGAAATTGCCGCCGGACGTATTGCCTAAAGATGTTAAGTTTAAAAAAGCTTCAAAATCCTTGCGTTTTAAAATGGCAACCGTTTTGTATCTTGATATTCAAGGCTTCAAGGAAATTTCGGAGCAACGAAACTCAACAGAGATTATCGACGAGTTAGATCAGTTATTTTTTCAGTTTAATACCATTGTTGCCAAATATAAGATTCAGAAAATAAAAACCATTGGCGATGCGTATATGTGTGCCGGAGGCATTCCCGTGAAAAACATAACCAATCCCTTAGATGTTGTATTGGCAGCATTAGAGATGAATTTTTATCTCTCAAAATTAAAGGCAGAGTACGAACAAAAAGACAAAAAATTCTGGAATTTGCGTTTGGGGATTCACACCGGACCCGTTACCGCAAGCGTCAGCGGGAAAAAAAGGATTTCGTACGATCTGAAAGGAGACACTGTTAATATTGCCACTCGTATGGCATCAGCAAGCGACAGCGGAAAAATCAATATTTCTATAATGACTTACGAGCTTGTTAAAGAATATTTTATGTGTGACTACAACGGGAAAATTCCGGTGAAATATGTGGGAGACATGGAAATGTACGTCATGCGCAGGTTGCGTAAAGTTTATTCACAAGACAGAAGCCTCGGCGTTTTTCCCAATGAGATTTTCAGGGTGAAATACAATTTGCGCCAATTTACGGATCTGCAAGAGATAATTCTTGACAAACTTGAAAACGAACTGCCGGAATTTCTGTATTACCATAATTATAAACACACGATTGATGTTGTCAATCAAACCGAACTCATCGGTATCGGCGAAGGTGTGGACGATGAATCAATCTTATTGCTGATGACTGCCGCTCTGTTTCACGATGCAGGACATACAATCGGGTATGATAATCATGAATATTTCGGAACACAGATTGCAAGAGACTTTTTGCCAAAGTTTAATTATACGCAAGAGCAAATTGACGAAATTTGTACAATAATAATGGCTACAAAACTACCTCCAAAACCGCAGAACCTCTTGCAGAAAATCATATGCGATTCGGATTTGGACTATCTGGGACGCAGCGACTTTATTCCCGTATCAAATACGCTTTACAGGGAATTGAAAGCACAAAACAAAATAAAATCGCTCAACGATTGGAACAAAATTCAAGTTAAATTCCTCTCTCAGCATCAATTTTTTACAAATACGGCAAACAGATTGCGAGAAGTGAACAAACAAAAACAAATAGAACGAATAAGTGCGTTGATAATTGATGAATAAAAAATTAAGAATTTAAGAGTTAAGAATTAAGAGTTAAAAGTTATATTTCTAAAGCAAATCACCCATCACTAATCACTCATAAAATATAAACGGATGAAAATTAAATTACTCATAAGCATTCTAAGTTTGTTTTTTTTGCTGAATCTGAATACATTTTCGCAAAATACCCTGAAAGAACAAGATAAAATATTAAAAGGGCTTATCCGAGACTTGCACAATACAATGGATGAAAATGAGACATTCAAAATGTATTACAACAGTTACGAAACAAAATACAAATTCAGGGACTACGACGGCGCATTGAGCGATATAAACAAACTTGTTGCCATAAATTCAAAAGTATTGATTTTATTTGAGTTACGCGGAAATATTTATATAAAACGAAAGCTTTTTGATGCTGCATTGCTTGATTTTAATAAAGTTATTGACGAAAAACCGAATTTTGTTACTTATTATAATCGCGGAACGCTCAAAGACCTGCTGAAAGATCACGATGGCGCAATCCAAGATTATAACAAATCAATTGCCTTGAATCCGAAATTTGCCGCTTGCTATTTCAATCGAGGAAATAGCTTGCTGATAAAAAAAGACTACGATGGTGCAATTTCGGATTATCAAACAGCCATTAAATTGAAGCCTGATTACCGGAAAGCAAAGGAGCAGCTGCAAAAAGCCGAAAAAGAAAAAAGCGCAAAGGCTGTGAACTCTGCCGGTTTTTCCGAAGAGATTACGCAAGACCTTGACAAAGCAATAGAATTAAATCCCGATTTTGACGAAGCCTATTTGTTGCGCGCCGAAGAAAAACGAAAATTGAAAGATTTTAGCGGTGCAATTTCCGACTTTTCAAAAGCAATAAACCTCAATCCGAACAATGCAAAAGCCTATCACGAGCGCGCAAAAATAAAATATTACAACATGCAAAAAACCGAAGAGGCTTGCGCAGATTGGAAAAAAGCCTCAGAACTCGGACACTCCGCAGCCAAACTTTGGTATAACGATGAATGCAAATAGAACGAAAATGCTAAAAATATTAGCGGTTCTTCATTATTTACTTTATAGCATACTGCCTATTAATCTGTACATTATTCCCCCAAGAAAATTTCTCACAATCCTTTCAATGAGAGTTGAATCCTTTTTCTTGGAATATCGACATCAAGCACTTTTACTTTCAGGTGTTGGTGCAATGACACAATTTCGTTCGGGTCGCTGACAAAGCGGTCAGCCATGTTTGAGATATGAATCAAGCCGTTTTCCTTGATTCCAATATCAACAAAAGCGCCGAAATTCGTGATGTTCGTAACAATTCCGGGCAGTTTCATGCCGGCTTTCACATCGCTGATTGATTTTATCTCTTCCGAAAAAGTATGTTCAATGATTTTCGATCGTGGGTCGCGTCCGGGTTTTGCCAATTCGTTCACAATATCCGTGAGTGTGGGCAAGCCTATTGTTTCACTTACATAATTATTCAGGTTTATTTTTTTCGTAATATTTTCGTTGTGAACAAGTTCCCCAACATCTAAACCCATATCTTTTGCCATTTTCCCGACAATCGGGTAGCTTTCCGGATGAACCGCACTGTTGTCCAAGGGATTTTTGCCGTTTCTGATACGCAAAAAACCGGCGCTTTGTTCAAACGATTTTGCGCCCATTCTCGGCACTTTTTTCAGCTGTGTCCGTGAAGTAAAAGCTCCGTTTTCTTTGCGGTATTCCACAATATTTTTCGCCAATTGCTTGCCAAGACCCGAAATATGTGTGAGCAGATGTTGGCTTGCCGTATTCACATCTACGCCAACCGTATTCACACAACTTTCAACCACCCGATCGAGGCTTGCATGAAGTTTGTTTTGATCAACATCGTGTTGATACTGACCAACTCCGATTGATTTTGGATCAATTTTTACCAATTCTGCCAAAGGATCAATCAGGCGGCGACCTATGGAAACCGCTCCGCGAACCGTTACATCGTATTGCGGAAACTCTTCGCGCGCAACCGACGATGCCGAATAAATCGAAGCACCGCTTTCGTTCACAATATACACGTGCATATCTCTGTCGAGATGAACTTTTTTTCGGACAAAAAGTTCTGTTTCGCGACTTGCCGTTCCGTTTCCTATTGCTATGGCTTCAATATTGTACGCATTTACCAGTGCTGCCATTTTTTTTGCCGCCTGCACGCTTTGTCTCTGAGGTTCGTGCGGATAAATTGTTTCGTTGTGAAGCAGATTGCCCTGTGCGTCTAAACAAACCAACTTGCAACCTGTACGAAAGCCCGGATCGAGTGCCAACACTCGTTTTTCTCCCAAAGGTGCAGCCATCAACAATTGCCGAAGATTTTCCATGAAAACCTTAATGGCTTCTTCGTCAGCTTTTTCTTTCGAGATATTTCTGTATTCCGTTTCTATGGACGGTTGTAAAAGTCTTTTGTAAGCATCTTTTATTGCCATTTTCATCTGTTGGGCAGCTTCTCCACGACTTTTTATATAAATTCGTTCCAGATTTTCCTGTGCTTTTTCCGCATCGGGAGCTATCGAAACGCGCAAAATCCCTTCGCTTACGCCTCGCATCAATGCCAACAATCTGTGCGACTTGCATTTTTTCAGCGGTTCTGAAAAATCAAAATAGTCGGCATATTTTTCGCCTTCCTCTTCTTTGCCTTTGGCTATTTTTGATTCAATCTGTGCCTCTTTGCCAAAAAGAAAACGTATTTTATTCCTTGCTCGGCTGTCTTCGTTGATTTTTTCGGCAATAATATCCCTTGCTCCTTGCAAGGCTTCTTCTGGCGATTCGACTTGCTCCGTAAGGAAATTCCCCGCTTTGGCAAAAACATCAGTTTCTCGCTGATTGAAAATCAGTTGTGCAAGAGGTTCTAAGCCTTTTTCTTTTGCAATATTGGCTCTTGTGCGGCGTTTTTGCTTAAACGGAAGATACAAATCCTCCAGTTCTGTCATGCTGTCGGCTTTTTGTATTTTCTGAGTCAAGGCTTCGGTAAGTTTTCCTTGTTCCTCAATGCTGTTCAAGATGGTTTCCCGACGTTTATCCAATTCCGCCAATTTGTTGTATTCTTTTTGAATGTCGGCTATCTGAACTTCGTCAAGGCTGCCGGTCATTTCTTTTCTGTACCTACTGATAAAGGGAATTGTAGCACCCTCGTCGAGCAGTGTTATCGTGTTTTTAACCTGTCTTTCCTGAAGATGCAGCAGGTTTGAAATCAGACTGATGTATTCAGAATTCATGTGTTTATCAAGTTATTTTTTATGCAAAAGAAACAAATTTTAATAAATAATTCAGAAATTTAAACAAGTTCAAAGAAGTTGAAACAATCAGTAAAGTTTAAATATTTCAGTTTCAAGAAAATAATGTTTGAGTATTTTTTCGTATTTATATCCTTTTTCGCCCATTACTGCCGCCCCGATTTGGCACAAGCCGACTCCGTGTCCCCAACCTGCTCCTTTCAAGCAAAATTTTTCGGGAACTCCGTTTTTCTCTGCGCCTTTTTCTACAATAAAAGCAGAACTGTAAAGGTGCGATGCTGATAATATTCTTCTGATTTCTAACTCTTTGCCTATTGTCAGACTTGTTTTTGTTCCTACTATTTTCAGCTTTATCAATCTGCCCGAAACGCCTCTTTCAACAGGTACAAGATCGCAAATTTCGCCAAAGTCTATGCCACTTTTGTTACAGATGATTGTTTGTATTTCTTTTTGGCTGTATTCTTGTTTCCACCTGAAAAAATCGCTTGTTTTTTGATCAAAATCCGACAAAATTTGTTTCAAAACTCGCCTGTCGTTCGTATTACAAAATACATCAGGGCTTGTTTTTATCCAATTTTCCACTTCTTTTTCGTTTTTTAGCTTGGTGTTTTTAATCTTTTCGGGCTTGTTGCTGTCGATAACTTTCGTCAGATAAGGAAAATGTTGGTTTTGCCAAACATTTTCAAATTGCTCACTTATTCCGCCGCAACATTTTGAAAATCGCGTGTCGCATATTTCGTTGTTTGAAACAAGCACTTCGCCCCGGGTTGCGCAGACAGCCTCCATTGCTTTCCGGTTTTTTATCTTAGTAATTCCCTGATAGCGTTGGCAATGGTCGTCTGCACATACATCAAACAGTGTATGCTCTTTTTTGTCGTACCATTTTATCAATTCCTTGTCGAGGTTTTCGCTCTCAGACTTCTGATTTTCAGCTTTTTTGCTTGTGTTTTTCCCGACAATCTGCGCCAGCAGCCAACTTCTTGATATTACTGCATGAGATTTTAGAAACTCAAGCGAGGCATTTGCGCTCATTTCCGACGAAATGACACTCTTCAAGTATTTTTCCAATGCAATTTGGTTGATTGCCCAAATCTTATTTCCTTCGCAAATAAGCTTTAGCGAGCCTTCAAACTCTTGAACCTCTTCTTTTTGCCAATGAAAATCAATGCCAATGCTTACTTTGTGCAATACAAAACTTGCCTTTTCTTGTTGAGGTGTAAAGCTAATTTCGGGCAATACTGCCACTTGCTCATCGTGCTGTTTCAGTACAATTTGTTGTTCGGATATTGATGCCAAAAAACTCCCTGAAAACAGCTTGTTTATTGCGCATATTGTAAAATTTCCTATCAATTCAAGTTCTATTTCTCGCTTTTGCAATATCCCGACATGAACAATAGGTTCTGCTTTAAAAGGAGTCAAAATATTTTGTTTTTCGTATTTTGTGGTATTTTTTTCGTGGATAAATGGCAGATTTTTATATGACAACACTTCTTCGTTAAATTAAGAATTTAGACACTATCCCTAAAAATGTGTAAGTTCTACAAACAGGATTCTTCATTTATTGAACTAATACTCCTTTGGTTTAAAATCTTTGGCATTTGCTATATCAACTACTCCTTCTCCTTTGCTTTTTATTAAGAACAAACCTTGTTTGATAGCCAAATTCTCAGTACCTCTGTCAAAGCTGATAGCTGCCATTGCTCCATAAACTTTTTTATTGGCATATTCCGGCATGTAGATTTTTACTTCTTCTAATTTTTTCAAAAAATAGATTACATCTTTTTCCCTCAA